>OGFY01001813.1_pt1 | contig 14323 bp, 9 predicted proteins | sample 1570951 | NCBI WGS metagenome assembly OGFY01 (sample SAMEA2581942, study PRJEB24529) | metagenome | biome: Human gut stool | place: China | collected 2011
TGTTGCCCGATCATTAATTGCCCGTTTTGCCAAATCTCCACATATAGATCATTCTCCACGGCCCGGGTAAAAACCGTATTGATATTTCCTACTTGAACAGAAAGATCTTCCAATATCAAAGTTCCCTTTCCTTGAGAAGAACTGACAAAGTCTTCTTTCTGGCAACTTGGCAAAAAGAAGAGAATCGATAAGATATAAACAAAGTGTCTCATTTTTCCATTTATTCTATACAGTAAATAAACACAACCCTCCTCATTATTTATCATAGATTAAAGAGAGATCATCAATATAAAGCATACTACCAATATGGGCATTCCAACTACCCATTACAGGAAATGTTATTCCCTTATTTTTATCAAAATCACCTTCTGAAAAAGAGGTCTTTGTCGTTGATAAAAATTGTACATAAATTGAAGTTGCCTCCTTCGGCTGATCAACGTACTCTATAGTAACAGTTGCTTCTGCCCAGCCTTCATTCGAAGTAGAAGAAATAAATGTTCCGGAACCGACAAATTCTTCTCCATTTTTCAACTCCACATAAGCCTTGAATGTGTCGGTATTCTTTGGCACATAGTTATAATAAAATTTTAACGCTGATGGACGTGAGGAAAAAGCATGTCCTGGAGTAATAGATTCTGTCTTATCATTCCAACTATATTTTCCAATAAATAGACTACCTGCGAAAGCCCCTGCTGGATAAATTGTACCATTTGTGGAAGCATACTCTCCTCCATGACCCGATGTATAGATTAATGCGGAATAAGAACCTGTATGCCTAATATTTTCCGAAGAACTAACACAAGGGCTAGATGTTACATGAACACGAGATACTGAATAGGCTCTAGAACGCTCATTATTCGTAGTCCAAAAAATATCAGTTTCTCCTTCCTTATAAGGCAAATAATCGTAATAATAATATTTATTCCAGAAGTCAGGAATACCAACAAATGAACCAAGCAGCTTTACTTGCCACTCCTCCATCCCAGAATTCGGCAACTGCACCGGATTCTCTAGCTCCACATCAATAGTATCCGTCATAACCACATCACGATAAACCGCTCTCACTTGATATGATCTATTTTGGGGATGTTCATTGAATAACACTTTCATATCTTGAATGTCTTTCCAAGTATCATCACCTCCGGACTTTTCTTTATACTGATATTTCAACTTAGACTTGATAACCTCCGGATCTCCTGTAGTAACGGTCAGTTCATCAATCGTAAACTCTTTCGTCCAGATATTTCCGGGTTGAACAGATACTGCCATTTCCGGCTTATTACACCTCAACGTATAAACCCGGCTTGGGTTTTCTTGCCCTTTAATCTCCTCACTACTCCAGCGATTATTCGCTCTCACATCTACTTCAATCTTATTTTCTACTGTCGTACCCGCATCTGTTCGCAACTTAGCGACAATGGAAGTCAAATCTAAAGAGGCTTTATCTACACCAATCTCAGGCAATACAATGCCTAACACATTTTCCATTTCCGCTTTATCTGCCGGAACAGATAAAAGATAGTCCTTATCATTCAAGCTTGAAAATTGCGGATCACCAAAAGTAAATTTCAGCTTCAAGTCTTGCAGTGCTGAAGCCGTATTTAAATTCAATATTGCCGTTTTAGTCTCTGTCTCAGCAAAGGAAAGTATATTATTCTCAAATCCTTCCGCCTCAACTTTCGGCTTAGGCAACCAATCCATCGGGATATCGCTCGTTATTGTCTCCTTTTTAATTTCAACTTTAGCGACATCCAACAATAAATCATCCGATAACTTCAATGTCAGTTTAACATGATGTCCGGCTTTCAATACCGAAGGCAAATCCTTATGTTTTAACTCCTCGGAAAAATCCTTACCGCTCACCTTTGTTCCCTCAAAATAAAAGGCAACCTGTTTCTCTGCTTGAAAATAGGCACTTTTCTTACTATCAGAAGTCAATTTACAAGAGGACTTCCCAACAACTACTTTCACCCAATAAGAAGAGAAGATTTTCTTCAACTCCGTATCAGTGGGGAAAGAGGCAGAAGCCAACGCATTGGCCACCTTGCAACTCAAGGTAATTTTCTTCTGCTCGCCCTCCTTAATCACCACATTAGTAGTGTCGCCTAAATAATAGGGCGCATCCAACGCTAAAACCGGATTATCTCCATAGGAAGCAGATATCGTATAAGTACCGGCCGAAGCAGGTATCGTCTGGCTGGTATAATTACCATCAAACAACGGAGAGGAATCCCCGTTCTTCACGACCTTAAGCTTAAACTGATCCGCTAGTGGCTTTCCCAATTCCGCTGGCGTACTTTTCGTCTCAATGGCAACACCCATATCCTGCAAGGATACCTGAAAGCCGGCGGTTTTATCCATTATTTCTTCCTCCTGACAGGCCACCATGAGAAATAATGAGAATATACAACAACAAAATTTATCAATCTGCTTCATCATATTATTTAGTCGTATATAAGTTCGAAATCATCTACATATAACACACTACCGTCTCCCCCGGTAAAATAATCGCCATACTTGCTGGCACTTGCCACGATGATAAGGTGCATATCGCCGGGCTTTTCCTGCGTCTTATACTCTAGATTAATGGTAAACTCCTTCCATGCCCCATTCGTAGATACACATTCCTTTACAGGAACCTCTCCATAAGCAATGATATTATTATCCCCCTTGAAATCAATAAAGGTATCAGTATCGGTATTATCTACCGTATATTGCTTTTTAGCCAAGGCGATATAGATAGAGCAAACATCCATATCTCCTTTTGAAAGCGTCCCCGCAGGCTGATTATCTCCTATATGAGTTACCGCAACCGGAGCGTATTGGAAAAAGCCATGCAATGCGAACGGGCGCGAAGCGAACGACCTTCCGAATTTGATCTTCGCACCATTCATTCCAACCAAACTGCCAAAAGATCCGGTATACAGGCTCGCAGCGGCAAATTTCACCTTAAACTGCGATTTCAACTCGGCAGATTTTCCACCCGGCGTATGCACAACCGTTGAATTTCCTTGAGTCGGGTTGATATTGACCACAGCCCCCAATCCAGTTGTCGTACCCGGATTGCTCGTATCCCAAAATGAATGACCCGCCTCACCGGCATACCATGTTTTCCCATCTTGATGCCACAGATCGAAATTACCATTATATAATGGTGTGGCAGTCTCTGTCGTGAAGGTAGACTCGCCCAACACGCTTCCCGAGGCATCCACCAGTCGGCATTGATAAGCCGTGGCGGGCTGCAATCCCTCGATCTTCGCAGAAACCTTCGAACCGTTTGCCTTCGCGGAAACCATGTTCCAAGAAGTCTCTCCCTGTTTCACATACTCAAACGAACAATTAGCCTCCGTTGCTTTCCCCTCCACAAACGCATACTTGCTCCATGTATTCACGGAAAGATCTCCGGCTGAAGGCTGCGAGCCTCCCTCCTCATCGGTCAGGCGGACATATACCGTCCATATTGTCCCCTTATTGGGCTCGCTCCAGGGATACTGAACCAAAAACTTCTGTGGAGAGGTGAAATCTTTCACGGTAGTAGGATTTGGCGTCACCTCGCCATAGGCTCCACCCAAAGCCAAAGAGGTTATAGAGATATTCTTCAGATTCTCTCCTTTCCCTACATAAATAATCACTCGATTATCCAGTTCGTCAATAGAATAGTCTATCATACCCTTGGCCTCGACCTTCCGGTCTATGATTTGCTTCACCTTTACTTGCCATACATAATCTTGATAGGTTTTTATAGTAAAATTGACCGGTTTGGTAAAATCGACCCTCGTATTGGATGACATAGGAATACTATCCAATGAGGCGAATCCGGCAAACGGGAATTTATTAGGATTAGCACAGAGAGCCGAATCAACCAAAACCTGCGCATCCCTTGGATTCACCACCAAACGAGTAAGTTTCAATCTAGAAATATCAACAGAATCATTTACATACAGTAATATGGTCTTTGCCGAAGCATCAATTAATGCCGCATCATCCGAAGAGCCTTCAGCCGGACGCTGTCCCTCCACACGAATGTCCGTGATACCCGCATTGACGATCGGATAGGGTATATCATTCTCTATCGCACAGGAAGCCAGCACGAAGAAAACAAAAAGGCAAAAGCGACAGGTCGCTTTATATATATCGTTGATTATTCGCATATCCAATTACAAATAGAAAGTCATACCTATGTTAATGGAAAAAAGATTGATCTTGAAATTACCGGACGATGTACGGCTCGAACCCTGCTCCACTTGGTTGGTCGTCTGGTCGATCCATTTGAAATCGAAACCCATCACGCCGACCGACACCTCCACGGCGCTCCAATCGGTGATAAAGGCGGCCAGTCCGGGGGCGAAACCAATCTGTAGGTTCTGTACCTTCTGGTAAGTACCATCATAATTAGCCCCCGAGCCTGTGGAATTCTTGCCCGTACCGTAGCCATAGGTCACACGAGCCTCGTTGAAGAGACCGAATATCTTGCTCTTCCCAATCGGGATATAGGTACGCAGGAAACCGGATGTCTCATATTTATGCTCCAGATAATAGAGGTCCTTGAACGAGATGGTAATGTCGCCCAAATTGGCATCCACATTCCCTAGATCCAAATAGTTCCTACGGTAAGCGAAGCGAACACCGGCCGAGATATTATCCCGGAAGAAATAGCCCACGTACGGACTTATCGCAAAATTATAGCCATTCCCTTCCAAATCCTTTATAACAAGAAAGTTCAAGTTGCTCTCGTCATGCTCGGAATACGATACGGCACCTCCGGCCATCCATGTTCCTTTCGGGATGAACACAGCCTCCTGTACCTCTCGGTCGATGCGCTTGATGGTGCGTTTACCGCGTTGTGCATTTACGGTACCGGTCACTATTGCTAATAACAGCAATAAGGTAAATAGTTTTCTACTCATTCAAATAATTCGCTCTATTGTTATTGCCATTTTCTAGTTCTATCCTTTATATTGCCACAAAGATATTTAAAATCTACTTAGCAAGGAAGATATCCTTACTTGCCAAATAGATTTATAGTAAAAACTTATTGTTCCCTACATAGACTTTCAGCCTATGGTTTATTTCCACATTGTAGGCTCGTCATCGTAAATGAGTGAAAAATCATCGAGATACATTATGCTGCCATCGCCTCCGGTGAAATAGTCGCCATACTTGCTGGACGAGCAGACCACAATGATATGGGTCGGTTTCTCCGTCAGATTCTTATATTTCAAGAGGATATTGAACTCCTTCCATTGTCCGTTGGTACTTACGCATTCCGACACAGGCACCTCACCATAGGCGATAATGTTCGCATCATTCTCAAAATCGATCGCAGTTTCTGCCATTTTGGTATTATCTATAGTATATTGCTTTTTAGACATCGCTATATAAATAGAACAAACATCAGGATCTCCTTTTTCAACAACTGCGTCAGCCGGAAGATTATCCCCTACATGAGTTACATTTACCGGAGCGTATTGGAACCAGCCCTTTAATGCTGTTGGACGAGAAGCGAACGGCTGACCAAAATTGATCTTAGCACCATTCATACCAACCAGCCCACCAAAAGATCCGGTATACAGGCTCGCCGCTGCGAATTTCACCTTAAACTGGGATTTCAACTCCGCAGATTTTCCGCCCGATGTATGCACAACCGCTGAACTACCTTGGGTAGGATTGATATTCACTATGGCTCCCAACCCCGTTGTCGTACCCGGGTTACTCGTATCCCAGAATGATTTACCGGATTCCCCAGCATACCATGTCTTTCCATTCTGATACCATAAATCAAAATTAGCATTATATAATGCGATAGCCGCCTCCGTAGTAAACTCTACGATTTCGCTTGCCACCTCTTCCGTATCCTTATAGATAAAACGGTATTGATATTTTGTTGCAGGAGTCAAGCCCGTAATCCTTACCGAATAGGTATCGTTTTCACCTACGGTCAGATACGCAACCGGAGTCCAAGCCTCGTCTGTTGCCAGTTTATATTCCATCGCCAACTTGCTTTGATCCAAGACACCTGCCTTTGAAAGCACCTTCCCCTCCAAGTAAGCAAATGAACTCCAAGCGTTCGCCGCACTTGCCGATAGAGTTGTCTTAGCGGTCAGAGGCACACCTATGGTGAAATTATAGGTCTTGATTGTTCCGTCCAAAGTAATATCAATACTGGTAGAACCATTTGGCGAGTCAGCCACTTTATACATCAAGCGAACATTATCTCGAGCTTTTACCGCACGAACGGTATCTTTCTTAGAATGTAGTGTACCCTTTTGATTCGTTACGCTCGTTGAGATAATCAACGACTTCTCGGGAACTGGGAAATAGGCCTTTGCTGTCTCGTTCTTACCTAACTCAAAGGTAAGGCGGGTTCCAGTTTGGTCTGCCGAATCAGCCACAACAATGGTCGCAGACTTAAAGCTTTTCTTGAACAGCTCGTCAAATTCAACAGTCACCAAGACATTCGCCAATGTACAGATAACTTCGGCCGTCACATCCTTTCCTGCCATAACCTCTACCTCAGCTGATCCCACATAATAGGGCTTATCAAACTCGGCAGCTTTACCATCGAAGCCATTTGAAGAGGCTTTCACCACGTATTTACCCGTAGGCAAGGAAAATCGCTCTCCATCCCACGCCGTATAGTCATCCGTTTCCTTAACAACACCTCCTTGATCATTCAAGATTTGTACCGCCAACTGTTTGGGATTATAAACAACCTCCTCACTTCCCGCTTTGGTGGCTGTGGAATTATTGGTCGTTATATCCATACTTAAATAACCGGTATTTTTCATGGATGTATCATCCTCGGCCTGGCAAGCGACCAAACCTAATACCAACACAAAAAATAAAAGTGTATATATTGTCTTCATATTATTCAGCCACTTTTACACTTAATTTATCTTTTACGACTTTACCATCATTATCTTCCACCGTAATATTAAATACGTGTCCTTCTGGATCTGTTGTAACACCTCCACCAGTACTTGGATCTAGCAACAAACTAAAAAAGGCATGTACCGGAAATTCATAGCTCTTTTCTCCACCAACAGGTAAAGTTACACCCATTGACGTCAACGTCTCTCCTAAAGCTTCATTTCCTATCAATTTAAACTCTTCACCAAATAGATCTTTAACTATTGACGCAAAAAGCTCATTTCCTCCCTTTATCGCGACAGTGATATTTTTCAAGCCGGCAGGAGTTGATATAATAACATTTGCATTTTTTTGTTCATCAGCGGGCAACGTATAAAGAGCTTGCGGTATCGTGATTGTCGGATCATCACCCGTCACCGGTGGTGTCGGAGGTTCAGGATTCTCTTCGCCACTATCACCTTCCACTTCTATATCAATATTCTCATTTGTCTCTTGGTTAAAACCGTTAACCGTGATGGTGATACCGGTTTTATTGAGATCCACTTCTTTTCCGGGAGCCAACGAGATCGCCAAACCATCTCCTCCTACAAAATAGGGGCTGTCGCTTTCTACAAAATCAGCACTTTCCTTCTTCGTTAATGTCTGATTTATAATAACTTCTTCACTCGTTTCCTTCACTATAGCTGTTCCCGACACATAAATCTTATCTGTCTCAGCAGCCATTTTCCAATAAATCGGAGTTGGGTTTGGATTTTCTTGCGTATAAATATCTGAATGACCGCACTTGTCATCCACCGTAATAGACCATTTGCTATAATAGTTTATAAACTCGGAGGTAAAATCCATCGCAATTTTGACATTCTGGATCTTACATTTCACCGTAGCGGTTTTTTCCACACTAGGCATTATCTCTGCTTTTTCTACACCTCCATAATAAGGATCGTACATCTTTTCGGCAAACTCTCCCGGCGAATGCGCCTCTATCTCATAATTTCCTTTCGGCAACTCAATCACACCATTCGCATTTTCTTCTTTAAACTTAGCAAACGACTCATAGTTTTTAGTAAGATCAAAATCCATCGCCTTGATCACGAGCGGAAAATCTTCTTTCTGATCAGTTGCTCCTTTCGTTGCTAAAGAAGCAGAGGAACCTGCGCTCACGTCAAGTGTCAAATAGCCAGTTTCCTTTGGGATCTCTTTCCCGAAAATCTCCTCTTTCATCTCACACGACATCAAGCCGGAAAACAAAACCGTGCTCAACATCCATATATTGATCGCTTTCATATTCTAATCTCTTATTATTACTGTTATATATATTTATACCCAATCCCCCGGAATAACGATATCTACCGGATGATCAACCGTAGTCTCCTCAATTGTAATCGAAATTCCTAAATTGCCATTGTTGACTACTGGTTTCAAAGTAAGTTTCAAAGCATCCGCTGGACTTAACGTATAGGTCTTAACCGTCCCTTCTGCTTTTACATTCTCTTTCTTAGTCAAGCTTACCGTAACCTGGACCTTTTCCTGATTACCTACCTTAAAATACATCGGACCGACTGTCGCCTTTGCCCAAACAAAAGAAGAGGGTTTCTGCGCCTCTGTCTCAATCTTCAAGGAATAGTCGGAGAAATACTCATCCATCTTCGGATCGAACACAACATTAATTCGAGCTGAGCTGGGCTTACATATTACAGGAGCTGTCACCTCCTTTCCCTCCTTCACTTCAAAAGCAGCTTCGCCAGAAAAATACAACACATCGGAAGAAACCGGTTTATCTTCACCCGTAAAGGCTTTCAACACATAGTTACCAACATTCAAAGAATATTTCTCTTCCAAATTCTTATACAAATCATTAATAATAAGATTCTCCTCTTGCCCGGATTTAAACACTTGCACAGTATAATTGTTCACATCCTTATACTCACTCTCATCCACGGCTTTTGTTTGAAAACCGACCTCCGGTGCCAGATCTATTTTCACGAAACCTTTGCCCTTCGGAATATCCAAATTATCCACTTCAGAGCTACAGCTACCCAACATCAAACAACAGCCCAGTAAGCAGGCCATTCCCATAGATGTAAAATTCTTTTTCCTCATATAAATGCTTTTTTCAATTACTTCAATTCGTATAGATCCATTCGATCCCAATTTGGATGCAAAAGAATATATTTCACAAAGATCCTACAAGGTCTATTTGTCTTATTACCTATTCCTTTTTTTAGATTCCATACCTCACCCCTACACATACAGAGCCATTTATAAAGAGTGGCCATGTTCTATTTTTACAACCCATTGTTCCTTTTATTAGAAACCGTGCCTAAACAGAATGCGCTCAGACAAGAGCCGCCCCTAGAGAAAGCAAGATTACAAGATAGTCGCTTCGATGGAAGAAAAAAGGATTTGACAAAATGGCAATTTGTAATCTCAACCTCTTGAGTATCGATTATTTCGGGGCAAAGTACTACTTACTTCCAAATTCATAAGAGAAAATCAGCAATTATTTGAATGATAGCCATATATCAAAAAACGACATTTTGTTCTAGCAAAAATAATTCATCGTAATTCATATTATGGGGAGTGAGAGAGGGAAAAAACAGTCTTACAATAGGGTTATAACAGTATAAGAATGCCTATTCACGACTACTTACACCCCTATTCACGACTACTCACGATGCCCAACGGCAGTATAGGCATTGCCCAATGCTGCCTATTGCATACATATTCGCCGTCTAACGTGTACCGAAAACGTTACTTTTTAACATAAAAGGCCACTTATCTTCCTGATTCTTTCGCTATTTTGATAGGTCAAGGAAATACCCCTGTCACAATATACATCCAAATTCAATCAAAACGAAACAGAAAAGATAATTCTAATGGCAACTACTTCCTTCGACAAGAAACCATACCAGTCCAGCCCAAACACCCAAGCGACTCCGAAAAGCCTCCGGAATACCGCAAGTTTCAGACGCTCGTATAATTTTCCTTCCACAAGACACGGCAAATCTTTAAAAATGCCTACTTTTGTCAAACGTTCCCGATAAGTGAATAATTAAACAAACATGGAAAATGACATTCCCAAAATAGACCTGCCTCAAGATTGGGTGATCGGGAAGCTTTCGATCGAAGATATAGGCCTGCTGAATCTGTATGCGAATTACCCATGCCGATTGAAAGCGGGGATTTTCGTGCTATGCCTAGGAGGAGAGATCGAGGCATCCATCAACTTAACGCAACTCAAGGTAGAACCCGGAAGCTTCATCACCATCATGCCCGGATCAATCCTGCAGATCCATAGGGCAGACGGGGACCTACAGATCTATTTCATGGGATTCTCATCTGATTTCCTCAGCCAAGCGAACTCCAGCAAAGCTGTCATAGACATGCATTATATCGTGAAAGACAATCCGGTGTATAAGCTAAAAGAGAAAGCCCAGCCTCTTATGAAAGATTATTTTGAGTTATTACTCAAAACATACGAGTTTTACGCCACGAAAATAAATCGCGGGATTACCAACCATTTGTTTACCGGTATGCTGATGGGGATCAGCAGCATGTATAAAGACCAGACGGAAGACCTGTCAATGCTCTCCAAAGCAGAGCTAATCAGTAAGAATTTCACTCAACTAGTAATGCAAAACTATACCATGCAACGATCCGTTGCATGGTATGCCAAGCGGCTTGGCATCACGCAAGCACACCTAAGTACGATCGTCAAACAAAGTACGGGAAAAACTTGTATAGAGATTATCACCTCGATGGTTATCATGGACGCAAAGGCACAACTAAAATCGACGAACCTTACCATCCACGATATCGCCTATACACTGAATTTCACTAATATGTCCTTCTTCGGAAAGTATTTTAAACGCCATGTAGGTATGAGTCCGCAAGAATACCGCAATTCCTAAACAACCCTAAAAAAGTAAGCTAGCTTACTTTTAAAGACCTTCTGCTCGGATATCTTTTCTTGACTGGCATACAGCACGTTAAATCATTCACAAAAGGCTTCCCAAGTGATTAGTTATTCACTTCCCAAGCCGTAAGCTGACCACTAGGTATAGCCGTCAGTTGTTCACTCGACAAGCCGTCAGTTATTCACTTCAACAGCCATAAATAGCGCAATTTCCAACTAATATAAAGATAGTTTTTTCAGCTTAGTAACTGCACTATTTTTGCATGTTCTCATTTTCAAACCGCACTATTATGGTTATTTCTAAGTGTCCTCTCACATCCCCCAATTCTCCCTATCCAAACTCCTATACTGTATCGCCTCCGCCAAATGCCGGACTTCGATATGTTCCGAATTATCCAAGTCGGCTATCGTGCGGGAGACTTTCAGGATACGGTCATAGGCACGGGCGGAGAGGCAGAGACGTTGCATGGCGGTTTTAAGGATGGAGAGGCCGGAAGCGTCGGGAACGGCGTACTGATGGAGTAGCTTGGAGTTCATCTGGGCATTACAATAAATACCCTCATAAGCGGCAAAACGCCTTTCCTGGATCGCACGGGCTTTTATGACCCGCTCACGGATAGCGATACTAGGCTCTGAGGGCTGTTGCTCGGAAATCTTCTCGAAAGGGACAGGGACAATCTCTATCTGGATATCGATACGATCGAGTAATGGGCCGGAAATGCGGTTCATATATTTCTGGACGGCTCCGGGAGAACAGAGACAAGGACGGTCCGGATGGTTGTAGTAGCCGCAGGGACAAGGATTCATGGAGGCCACAAGCATAAAGCCGGCCGGATATTCCACCGTGAAACGGGCACGGGAGATATTGATCACTCGATCTTCCAATGGCTGCCGCATGACTTCCAAGACACTCCTGTTAAATTCCGGCAACTCATCCAAAAAAAGGACACCATTGTGAGCCAAGCTGATCTCTCCCGGCTGCGGGAAAGTGCCACCTCCTACCATAGCGACATTAGAGATCGTATGATGGGGAGAGCGAAAAGGACGTTGTACCATCAAGGAGGTGCCACCTCCTATCTTACCGGCTACGGAATGGATTTTAGTTGTTTCCAAGGACTCATGCAAGGTAAAGGGAGGCAAGATCGTAGGGAGACGTTTCGCCAACATGGACTTGCCACTTCCGGGAGGACCTACCATGATCAGATTATGTCCGCCGGCTGCGGCCACCTCCATCGCACGCTTCACGTTCTCTTGTCCCCGGACATCGGAGAAATCGCAATCAAACAATTGCTGGCGGTCGTAAAACTCCTTACGGGTATCAATGACCGTAGGCCGCAATGTCGGTTTCCCCTCCATAAACTCCAGCACCTCTTTGATATTCGAAGCTCCATACACTTCCAGATCGTTCACTACCGCAGCCTCACAAGCGTTTTGCTTGGGTAAGATAAAGCCCTTAAAGCCTTCTTCCCTAGCCTTGATAGCGATAGGCAATGCCCCTTTTATCGGTTGGAGGCTCCCGTCCATAGAAAGCTCGCCCATCAATACGAATTTGGATAAGTTGAATGAATCTATCTGCTCTGCCGCCGCCAGAATACCGATCGCCAAAGGCAGATCATAAGAAGACCCTTCCTTACGGATATCTGCGGGGGCCATATTAATAACGATACGATTACGGGGGAATTTATAACCACATACTTGAAGAGCCGAGATAATGCGTTCATGGCTCTCACGAACAGCCACGTCCGGAAGACCGACTAAAAAGAATTGGATACCTTTGGAACAGTTCACTTCTACGGTAACGACCGTAGCGGAAATCCCCTGCACGGCAGCGGCATAAGATTTTACTAACATAGTTAAGAATTTTGAGTTACTAATTACAAATTAAAACCGGAACCTCCTGTTTTCAATCGCTCAGTCTTCGAACAAGTTTTCCAGTGTTTGCTTGATCTCGATTCCATTCTCTGTTTTCATCAAGATCTTATGATCCTCATCTATCAAGAAACAGCGTGGCAATACGCTTACGTTATACAGATCTATCAACATAGCCGCTTGTCCGGCCGAATCTGTTACCAAGTTCCACGCTATACTATCCTTCTTCAGTACATCCCGGACATTATCCGGATTATCGTCCAAGCTAACCAAAAGAATATCCAACTGATCTTTCGGATATTTCATCGCTACCTTATCCAGATATAGATCCTCTGTCTGGCACATATCACACCAAGGAGCGGTAAACGTCAGCAATAAATATTTCTGCGGGAAAGAATCCAAACTTACCGTATTCCCATAAATATTCCTTACGGAGAAATCTGGGGCTTCCGCACCCAAAGCCGTACGTTTCGCACGGGCGCTATATTGCTCCAGCTCCTTCACCAGATAAAAGTCTTTCAACCTTGGATTCAATAACGCCAACAACTCATCAATTTTACGAGTATCATCGGGATCTGAGAAAAAAGATTGAATCAAGACAACGGATGCCTCTTCATCCGGGTTCTCTTTCACGTACCGGATCGCTTCCTCGCTCAATTGCATATTAACATTCGCCAAACGAGCGGCGATATCCGTCTCCTCGATCGTATCGTTCAAATCCTTGCTATTTAAAGAATTTGATAAATTTGTCAATTCCGTCAATAAAGGAGCGATTTTTTTCTTAAAAGCGGTCAACTTATCATTTGTCCGTCCCCCCTTTACCTGCAATAGCAATGGAGAGTTAGCGTCGCCCGTGATTTTCACGGTTTCTCCCGGTTCCAGATAAGCCGTAACCCAATGCTCTTTATCTGCAAAGAAAATAGTCACACAATGGAAACCCGCTTCATTTTGATCGATCTGGAACTGCCCGGGTTTCGTACAAGCCACGGTATCAACCACTTTATAATTATCCTTCTCAAATACAGCATATACGGTTTGATCTTCCAGATTAGAAAGTTCCCCTTCAATCCGATAGACATAATCCTTGCCACAAGATGACAAACAAATTATAAAGCCAATAATAAGTGTCAGTTTTTTTATCATTACTCCTTTTTAAGCTCTTCTTATAACAGATAATCCGGTCTAAAGGTAGGAATATTTTTTTTAACTACTTTACATTTATAATAAAATTAACGTAGTTATCATAAAAAAAGCGCAGAATTAGTAATTCCACGCTTTTTTATAAAGATATTTTTAAACCTTGACCTTTTTTAATCAAGGTTTTTTAAGCAATTATAACTGAGGACCAGCAGCAACCAATGCCTTACCAGCTTCGTTGCCCGTGAACTTAGCAAAGTTCTTCTGGAAGCGAGCAGCCAAATCCTTCGCTTTCTCATCCCATTGAGCAGGATCAGCATAGGTATCGCGAGGATCTAAGATCTTCGGATCTACGCCCGGTAATGCAGTCGGAACCTCGAAGTCGAAATACGGGATCTTCTTTGTCGGAGCCTCGTTGATAGAACCATCAAGGATAGCGTCGATGATACCTCTTGTATCTTTGATAGAGATACGTTTGCCGCTACCGTTCCAACCTGTGTTCACCAAGTAAGCCTTAGCGCCAATCATTTC
>OGFY01001841.1_pt1 | contig 14147 bp, 9 predicted proteins | sample 1570951 | NCBI WGS metagenome assembly OGFY01 (sample SAMEA2581942, study PRJEB24529) | metagenome | biome: Human gut stool | place: China | collected 2011
AGTCTTTCATCGCCACGTTCAGTTCATACTGTGGCGGCTGTTTGATACCTAAACCGGAATCAGAGATATTGGAAGAACCCATTATCACCCAACCGTCGCTATGCTCGCTGTGATTTTGTGGCAGGCATAAATAAAATTTGGCGTGCAAGCTGTTTTGGGCATCAATGCGCATTTGCAAGCGACCGGAAGCCAAGTCATCGCACATTTGCAGAATACCTTCCTCTACTTCATGCGAGTATTGGGCATTGACTATATCTTCCTTAAAGTCCTTTTGGTAAAGTTCTTTGGCTTTTTCCTCATTAGCGAACATCAACAATGCTTTGTTATGCTTACGGAAAATATCGTCGATATTTATACCAACTAATATCTTAATTTCTGATATATCCCCTAACTCTTTCCGCAGCTTGAAGTAGCCGGACGAGCGGAAGAAACCCACGACCGCCAAGAACCTGTCGAACGTTGTCATCTCTGAGGCAATACCTTTCAGCTTGTCGAAAAGCGTATTGCCAAGTTTGTTATTGAAAAACTTTGTACTCATGTTAATTGTGTGTTAGAACTGCTTTTTCCTAAAGGTGGATATTATATCACAAATGTACGCGGAATATCTTTTTCCTTATAATAAATCCGGTATTATCTATATGAATACTTTCTTGTATGCCTATAAATTCTTTATCACATATGGCATGCTTCTTCGTTCGCCGCCGCCGAACGATCATACGCCATCGCTGAACGTATATTTGGCGGCGGCGAACGAGGATTCGGCGGCGATGATTTGGAAATAGATCCATATGTGATTATCTTTGTGTATAGGGGAAAATGGTTTTCTCACGAGTAAAACAACATTATATATAACGATTATGGCTAGATACGTTAAGCAGGAGATGAACGACCTTGACGGGACGGGCGAGAAACGAGTGTACTATCGGATGAAGATAGAGCAAAACATAGACATGGAGCATTTCGTGGAGCAGATCACCTATCCCGGCTCGGGCCTGAGCAAGGGCAACGTGTTGCAGGTGATGACGATGGTGGCGGAGCGTCTGGCTTATTGCATGGCAGATGGGCATTCTGTTACGCTTGAAGGGATCGGTACGTTCACGCCTAAGTTGGGAGTGGTGAAAGATAAGGAGAGCGATACCTTGGATGGGGATGATCCGAAGCGGAACGCTCGTAGTCTGGAGGTCAATGGTGTCGGGTTTAGGGCGGATAAGGAACTGGTGCTGGAAACCAAGCTACGTTGCGACTTGAGTCGGGGCGGTATCGTCCGAGTCCGGAAATCCCCTTTCAACGAGAAGGAGCGGCGGGAGAGGGCTTTGGGCTTTTTGGCGGAGCATCCTTTCATGTGCTTGCAAGATTATATGTTTATCACGGGCTTGAAGCGTACGACCGCTTCCTTGGAATTGCGCCGCCTTGGCGCTGACCCGGAAAGCGGAATAACGATATCGGGCAGGGGAAACCATCGGGTATATATATTGAGGAAAGCAGGAGAGCGGTAAGGGAAAATGAAAAATCCTTCTCTCGTAACCTTTGATAAGAAGATCGACGGGAGAAGGATTCTCAAGTGACTCGCATAGGATTCAAACCTATAACCTTCTGATCCGTAGTCAGATGCTCTATTCAGTTGAGCTAGCGAGCCAATCTGTAAATGAATTTGAATATTCAAGTGACTCCTAAAGGATTCAAACCTGTAACCGGCTGATCCGTAGTCAGCTTCTCTATTCAGTTGAGCTACGCGGCCATTGTTTCGTGATTGCGAGTGCAAAGGTACGTTTTTGTTTTAAATATGCAAACGTTTCGACTACTTTTTTGCGAATTTAATCTAACATTTTTGGATTGAAGATCAGGTAACCAATGTTTAAGCCAAAGTTGAAATTCTCCTTCGGATAACTGTATCCGTTGGCGTACAGACTGATACATAAAAATGGCAATTGCAATACGACCGCCGCTTCACCCATATAATTAAACGAGTGCAAAAACTTACCATAATGCGGGATTCCGACATACGGGTTGTTTTCCGGTACCGTCTTTTGTATTTCATAGAGCGGAGCGAAGCCATACATATCCAACCGGAAGTGCAGAAGCTTGCTTAACTTCAAGATCGGGGAAAGCCCGAAAGCCACATATTGGTTCGCCCGGAACGCCTCGTTGAATACAATCTCGCTATGGGGTGTCGGGGTAAACGCCGGGGCCTGTAATACGCTAGCTGTATAGTTATTCATGAGGTTCTTGCTGGATATGACCATTTCCGCCAAATAACCTAAGTTGAAACGGTTGCTCAGCGTCTGGTATTGGTTCCAGCGCCCTTTCAGTTGCAGCCAGCTATGCACTTTGCGACCAATCGGGGCTTCCGTCGTGGCGGAAGTGGGGGATGGAGTGTACTTCTCCGTACCGGTTACGTATTGGGCGATTAGGAATTGCTGTTTTCCGCTTATCGGGTATTGTTTGGCGTTGAGTGAGTTTTGCTCGATACTTAACGAACCGCTGAATAAATCGTACCAGCTATGGTCGAAAGAGGCGTTCGGGAAAGGTATCGTGGTGCTCTGCAAATAGAAATCGTTCAGCCGTCCGTAGGCGAACCCGATCTCCGCTTTCGCGTGGTTGAGAAAGGGGAAGCCTAATTTTAGTTTCATGTACAGTTCTTTCTGCTTAATCATGGCGGGCACTATATCCTCATAAAAGAGGGATTGGCTTTCCGTGTATTTCTTGTCCGAGAAGACTCCTTGCCAATTTAAATAAGTGGGGATTTGCGTTTGCAGGTACATCCGGCCACTCAACATGACACCACTAAAGGAGTTACCCACTTGAAAGTTCGAGTTTACGTCGGCGGCGAACCGTCCCAGATATTGATACCCCAATCCTAGGTATAATTGATTCGCTTGATGAGACGATACGTTTCCACCGAAGCCAACCGTGATCTCTTCTTTCATCTTCACGTCCAGGTAAAGATCGAATTTCTTCTCTTTCCGGTTATAAACGGCATGCGGCATGATTTCCCTAATCTTGGAATAGGTCAGCATCTTGAAATAAGCCCGCTTGAACTCTTCCATGGAGAACTCGTTATTGATATCCCTGTGTAATTGGGCCTCTATGTATTTACGCTGGGCCTCGGATACGCCCGTCACGTAAATATTGCGGAAGATCAGCGGGGGAAGGTTCTCTTTATAGGCTTTTCTTCTTTCGGTAACCTCATTTAAAGGCACTTCCCGGGGAACCCGTTGCTTGATGGAGTCGATCATGGAAAGGGTACGTTTATACCCGATGTCCATAAGCTCCTTACCTTTCTGGAAATCCAATAAGGAGACGGTGGGAAAACTGAATTTAATCATCATGCCATCTTCCTCCGGTACCTCGTAATCGGTCTTTTGCATGATCATGGTCTCGATCTGGTTATAAGGATTCTCCGAAGGCTTTTTATTCCCTCCCGATACCGTCGATCCGAAAATGAAATCCGGGTGGAACGCGTCTTTCATCGGGCCTACCGGGAAATTATCGTAGATACCTCCATCGAATAAAGGAATACTGTCTTTCCATATGGGCTGGAAGAAAAACGGGAAAGTCATGGAGGCACGTACGGCGTCTCCCAGATCCCCATTCTTAAAGATGATCGGCTTTTTAGTATATATATCCGAGGCCACGCAACGGAAAGGGACAAACAGGTTGTCGAAATTCCATCCCGCCTTTGCCGTCGCCTGCGAGAACAAGGCCATGAACGCCTGATTCATCTGTATGGGATTGATCAAGCTTTGCGGTAAGAAGCTAGCCTTGATCTGTAGGGAATCGGACATATCGATGGAGAAATGCGCGAATTCCGGGGTCGGGTAAGGCTCCTTGAAATAATAGGTATATTGCTCCTCCACCGTACCTGTTTGCCAATAGGAGAACTCCTTGGAAAGCATCAGCTCCAGCATCTCCTCGGGGGAATATCCCATGGCGTATAAACTACCGATAATCGCCCCGATGGAGGTGCCGGTAATGTAATCGATCGGTATATTATTTTCTTCCAGCGCCTTGATCACTCCGATATGTGCCGCTCCTTTGGCACCGCCGCCACTGAGTACCAACCCTACTTTCTGGGCGGAAACAATCTGAATGGCAGCAAGGAATAAGGCTATGATAACTGTTATTTTCCTCATATGAACCCAATCTGTTTTTCTTCTCCAAATGTAAGAAGTATTTCTTTAGAAACATAAACATTTTGTTTTTTCGTATTGTTGAGTTATCAATACAATTAAAACAGAAGATGTTATGAAAGAGAAAGAATTGAATAGGGAAGAGCGGAATAAGACCGTTATGGAGACTGGTGCTTTGGTCATGGCTGAGTTTTATGCGGATTGGTGCCCTCATTGCCAGAAAATGATGCCGATCGTGAAGGAGTTCAAGGAATTGGAGAAAGGAAAATTAGAAGTGGTACAAATCAATATCGAGGAGGAGAGCGCTCTTGCCGATTTGTATACGGTGGAATCGATTCCTACTTTTATCCTGCTACGGAAAGGGGAGGCTTTGTGGAGACAATCCGGCGAGATGAGCTTGGATAGGTTACGGAAAGTGGTCGAGGATGTCGTGGGCTGAAACTAAAAAAACCGTTCCCCCGAGAAGGAACGGTTTTTTATATATGTGAGGATTGGTTTATCCGATCAGTTCTACGCTACGTTTGATGAATTGGCTTAAGGCCTCTCCCTTCAGCATACCGTTTCCTAACAAAGCAAGGTCGATCAACTGACTAACTGTCTTGTTCGTGCCGGCGTATTCGGCGAGAACTTGGTTGCGTTGCTCACGAAGCTCATCCAGCTTATGGTTGGTGTTGGTCATATCCTCTTTCTCTTGCGCCGTGATCTCATCTTCTTTCTTTTTGCTTTGAGCCTCACGTAAGTCGGCTTGACGAGCCTCCCATCCTTTGATATCGCTAAGGATCGGTTTTAACTTCTCGTCGCAAGCTTGCTCCTCTTCAGTTAATACTTTCTTGATCAACGGATGATCCGTATTCAATACGAAGTTGAAGCTATCCGGCATCTCGCCATAGAAAGACATACCCGGTTGCATAGCGGACATCTCACGCATTCTTCGCATATACTCGCTTTGTGTCAACATGACAGGGTTCGCGTTTTCGCCCAATGCCTCGAATGTTACGTAGAACTCGGTCTTGTTCAATTTCGGCATCTGACTCTTGAATACTTCCTGCATGGCCATTTTCTGCTCCTCGCTCAAGGTTACCTTATTCGAGTCTTCCTTGCGGATCAGGTTATCGATCGTATCGCTATCCACACGAACGAAGCGGCTCTTCTCGAACTTCTGCTCCAATTGTCCGATCAAGTGTACATCCAATTGTCCGTCCATTTCCAAGACGCTGTAACCTTTGTCCTTTGCGGCTTGTATATAGCTGTATTGCTCGTCTTTATTGGTGGTATACAGATAGATTAAGTTACCCTCTTTGTCTGTCTGGTTGTCCTTGATTAAGTTCTTGTATTCCTCGAAAGTGAAGTATTTGCCTTCGACGTCCTTGAATAAGGCGAACTTAACCGCACGGTCGTAGAACTTCTCATCAGTCAACATACCATATTGGATGAATAGTTTCAAGCTATCCCATTTCTCCTCGAACTGCGGGCGGTCGTTCTTGAAGATCTCTTCCAAGCGGTCTGCCACCTTCTTCGTGATGTGGTTGGAGATCTTCTTCACGTTCTGATCGCTTTGCAAATAGGAACGGGATACGTTCAACGGGATATCCGGCGAATCCAATACACCATGCAATAATGTCAAGAACTCAGGAACGATACCCTCTACGGAATCCGTAACGAATACTTGGTTGCAATATAACTGGATCTTGTTACGATGCAAGTCGATATTGCTCTTGATGCGAGGGAAATATAAGATACCGGTCAAGTTGAACGGATAGTCTACGTTCAAGTGAATCCAGAACAACGGCTCATCCGTCATAGGATATAAGTCACGATAGAACTTCTTGTAATCCTCGTCGGTCATATCGGCCGGTTTGCGAACCCATGCCGGTTTGGTGTCGTTGATTACGTTATCTTCGTCCGTATCTACATATTTGCCATCCTTCCACTCTTGCTTCTTGCCGAACGCAATAGGAACCGGTAAGAAACGGCAGTATTTTGTCAATAAGCCATTGATCTTATCCTTGTTCAAGAAATCTTTATTCTCGTCGTCGATATACAGGATAATATCGGTACCGCGATCCTCTTTCGTCGTTTCCTCCAAGGAGTATTCCGGCGTACCGTCGCAGCTCCATTTCATGGGAACAGCGCCTTCTTTGTACGATTTCGTCACGATCTCTACTTTCTTGGAAACCATGAAAGAGGAGTAGAAACCAAGACCGAAGTGACCGATGATAGAAGCGGCGTCGTTCTTGTATTTCTCAACGAACTCCTCGGCGCCAGAGAAAGCGATCTGGTTGATGTACTTATCGATCTCCTCGGCCGTCATACCGATACCCCGGTCAGAGATCGTGATCGTTTTGTCATCGAACTTAACCTGTACGGTCAAATCGCCGAGTTCGCCTTTAAACTCGCCTACGGAAGAAAGCGTTTTTAACTTCTGGGTAGCGTCTACCGCATTAGAAACAAGTTCACGAAGGAAGATTTCGTGATCACTGTATAAGAACTTCTTGATAATCGGAAAGATGTTTTCCGATGTTACTCCGATGTTACCTTGTTTACTGCTCATAGTCTGAATATCTTATTATTTTTATTGTTATTTTGTGCGTATTCCTGATCCTGATCATTCTCAAGATCCGCCTATTCCTATACAAAACGAATGCCAAAATGTTTCGGATAAACTATAAATGACAAAAAGGCAGATGCCGGCTGATAGATTTGCAGCCGGGCATAGTTTGATCAAACCATATCATCTCCTGTCTTGGCGAATGTAACACGGATGGTTTTATGGAATGGGATAAAGCGGGATACGATCGCTATGCATAAGGAGATGACTAATAAATATCCCAGTATCTCTTTTAACGCCAATAATAAGCTTTGTTGCTGTAACGTATTATAGAGTGTATTGGTAGCCATTTGCACTGCCTCGTCGTAGGGATGCCCTTGGGTCAAGGCGTTGCCAAGCGCTTGGTTATAGCGTGAGGCGGCTAGAGGATCGGCCAGCGTAACGGTTTCTGATAAGGAATACATATATTTTTGTTCCAAGCGATATAGTATATTACTGTAAAAAGAAGTCGCCATGATGGGGGATAATACTGAACGGAAAATGATGAGAAAGAAAGCGTTTGACAATAAATATTTAGGATTTAAATCTTCCACGGCAAATAAGGCGAAAGCTATGATAAGAACCATCATGCCCAATCCCCTGAGGAATATAGGAAAGTAGAGCATCTCGTATCTGCTATCCGGTGAGATCCCGAAATAAAGGCTCCCGAAGAACAGGACGAAACAACTCATTCCTCCCGCTATCAAGAAACGAAACCGCCAACGTTGCCACCGGAACCACCAAAAACAGATGAACGCCCCCAAGACATATCCCGGAAGCAAATACGTATAAAGGGAATAGGTATGGGTGCTGTCTACCTTTAAGATACTGGTCAGGTAACTAGTCAACAAGGTAGTAGAAGTACTGAAAAACATGACAAGCATCATATAGAAATAACCGATAATAGCTTTCGGCTGGTATAAAGGCGCCAGATTCACGTACGGACGTTCCGAATGATATTGATACCAAATAAATAAAGCGATCAATATCGGGGCGATCATGATATAAAGGCAAATCTTGGGGGATGCCATCCAGTCGAGTACTTTCCCGTAATTAATGACATACATAAGCATTAACAATCCGATGGATATGATGAACATTTCCCGGATGTGTAGATCGGCCAAGGGGATGGACTTGATCGGCCGGTTATGGCGGAAGCAGATGATTACCATTACTATGGCCAATAAAATCATTAGCATCATGAAGTAATACATATATTTCCAGTCGTAATGGTAGGCTAACTGTGCGGTAACAAGCATGGATGCTTGTCCCCCTCCGAAAACAAAAGGATAGAAGTAGGAATAGAATTGGCTACGTATATTTTTAGGGCTGAATATCTTTTGTGCGTACCGGATAAACCACAGCATGAGAAACCCTTTCAGGAAACCGATCGCGAAACTACAGACGATCAATATGTCGGCGTTCTGGGAGCGGGCACAGATCCAGCTTAGGAAGAACTGGGCGACTAAATCCGCCAACAATAAGAATTTGATGGAGAAGGCTTCTAATATCTTCGGAATAATCGGATAGGATCCCGCCATTCCCGCCGCTGCCGCGTAATATCCCATGGTTATATCCTCGGTGTTCGTGCCTAGCGTGTTTGATACCTCCAGCATACTGCCGGTGTACGAACCGTTTAGCATCGTGACCGGAAGGATAACGATGAAGATACAGATAAATCCTAACCAGTCCGGCACCCATTGGCGGATCGGTGCCCCAAGCTCTTTCATCGTGATCATTTGCGTAAGGCTTCTGTTTCAACCATCATGCCTGCTCTTAAATATTGCGTATCTTCTTGCGATAGATTTTCCAAGTCTATCCGTACCGGGATACGTTGTTGTACCTTGACGAAGTTTCCGGCGGAATTATCGGTCGGGACTAATGAGTATTTGGAGCCTGTGGCGTCGGAGATTGCGGTTACCTCCCCGTTGAATATCTTTCCCGGCAATGCGTCTACCTTGATACGTACTTTCTGCCCGATATAGATGTGGGGGATCTGGGTCTCCTTGTAATTGGCCGTGATCCATTTGTCTTTATCTCGTACGAGGTAGGATATCGTTTGTCCGGCTTGCACGTATTGTCCGGGCTCTAAGGTCCGTCTGCCTACATGACCGTCGTAAGGGGCGGTTATAACGGTATAGGAAAGGTTTAACCTCGCTAAATCCAGATCCGCTTCTTTTCGTAAGATCGCCGCCTCGGCTCCTATTGTCTTCTTGCTGGTTTCGGTGAATTGGGAGAAAGCGGCTTTCTTTTGTTCCACCAACGCCTGATATCGGGCTTGCGCCGCCTCGAAAGCGGCCTTGGATTGCTCGTATTGTTGCTCGGGGATCGATTCTTCTTTCAGCAGCCGCTCAAATCGGTGATAATCCTGTTCCAGTTGCCAAAGCTTGGCTTTAGCCTCGGCGATGTTGGCGTCTTGTACGGCGATGTTCGTATGGGAGGTCTCGATACCGGAACGAAGTACGTCTTGTGATCCTTGGGCATCGATCAACGCGGCCTCTGCCTCTTTTACCTTGATCCGATATTCCCGATCGTCCAGTATGAGAAGTGTGTCCCCTTGGTGAACGTACTGGTGTTCCTTGAAACGGACCTCTTTTATGTAGCCGGAGGCACGTATATTTAGTGGGGCGATATATTGGTCCACAAAGGCATCGTTTGTCACCTCATAATTGATGTAACGCCAGAAATAATTGGCTGTCCACCAAATGCCGGAACCGGCTAAAAGGATACATATGGAGTTTAATACTATATTCCGTGTCCTTACTTTCTTTAGTCTTTGATGTTTCTCTTTTAATTCGTTTGCCATAGTCGTTGTTTCTTTTTAGAGACGGCCGCAAGCCTTCTGTAGTTGATAGTAAGTGTAAATCACGTGGGTACGGGCATTCGTGAGCTGTAGCTCTGCGTTGAGGAGAACCGAGTTCGCATCGAGTAAGTCGGTTAGGATCGCCAATTGGTTTAAATACCGGTTTTGCATGATCCTGTAGTTCTCTTGAGCTTGCCGTACGGATAACTTCAAGGCTTCCACTTCTTGTAGGGCCTCCTTATGACGTAAGAACGCGGTGCGTACTTCCATGCGGATTTTCTGCTTTTTCTGTTCCTCCTCGTTTTTATGTAACGAGACCATCCATTTGCTTTCCTTTATCTTATGGTTGTTTTTATATAAAGAGGATAAAGGGTAGGAGAGCGACAGCCCTATGTTCCAGTTGTTGTTATACATATCCGCTAATGTTCGGGAGACCGGACGTGCCAATGTGTTCGAGGCATATAGCGATAGGCTGGGTAGCGATGAGGCTTTAGTCAAACGTATATCGTTTTGGGCTAACTCTGTTTGTTTCCGGAGTAGACGTATCGCCGGATCATTGGAATAGGCTTGGGCTACATAATCTTCGTAAGTTTCTAAAGATACGGTTTGGTCCAGTAACGTGGTATCTGGTTTGAGCAATAGATTCTCATCGAGACCGATCAGGATATCCAATTGCTGTGATACCAGTATGAGGCTATTATCCGTTTCTTGCAAGGATAGGCGGTCGTTGGTTAATTGCATCTCGCTTCTTAATACGTCGTTATTGGTTATCAGTCCCTCTTTTTTCATACGCCGGATATCTTGCAGGCGGCGTTCCGATTCCTCGATATTACGGGAAAGCACCTCACGTTGTTTAAACAGGCTGAAAAGACCGATGTATTGATTTAATAGACCGAGCTTGATCTCACTCTGGTCTGTGAGCGTTTGTAAAGAGGCGACTTCTTTCTCCAGATCCGCTTTCCGGATGGAATACCGGATTTTACCGCCTTGGTATATCGGTTGGGTAAGGTCGATGGCATAGTTCTGGGACCAATCGGGCGCTTCCGGGCGAGTCGGATGGGCGAGTCCTTGCTCAAAGAGGATCGGTTGCCCTACATATCCACCTTTCAAGCCGATTTGCAGGTCTGGCAATTGTGCGGAACGTGCCGTATGGGTTCTCTCTTGCGCTATCGATTCTTTTAAGACGTCTGCTTGGATCTGCAGACTATGCCGTACGCCTCTCTCGAAAAGCTGGTCGATGGTCAAGAAGAGCGAATCGGTTTGGGCGATTGCCGGAAATGTAGCGACCGTCATACAAAAGAGGCTCAATACGTGCTTTTTATATATTCTCAAGGACATTATGTACTGCTTTTAATTCGGATAACATGGTTTCTACGTTCTCTATTCCGATAATATGCTCCGCATGTACATAAACCTGATCAAGGATCGGGCGAATTTGCTTTTTGAATTCTTCTCCTTCCGGGGTTAGGAAAACCAGTTTGTTCCTCCGGTCCTCGGGATCTTCTTTCCGATGGACGTAGCCTTTCTTCTCTAAATTGTTCATTAGGTTTGTCAGACAAGCCTTATCCTTTGCCGTTCTCTCTGCCAAGACCTGTTGGGTGATACCTTGTTCGTGCCATAGGCAACTCAAGATTTGAAGCATCTCAAATGTTATACCGGCGTTGTTCTTTTTCAGCGTTCGTTGCATAGACCGACGAAATGCCATGCGTGTGCGGACAACTTGTAACATAAGTTCCCGGAATTCTTTACCTTCTACCATTACTTATAATTCTTTTAAACTTGCTGGGCGCGAAGATAGCGTTTTTTCTTGGATTAGTCAAATGTTTAACTAATTAGTGTCTCGCTAATAAAGTATGTTTGCCATCTAGGTGGCACAGCTTTGCCATCGGCGTGGCACGGGCTTGCCATCACTATGGCACGGGTATGCCATCAGTGTGGCACAGCTGTGCCAAGGCGATGGCAGATGCTGGCACAGTATGTGTATGAAAGACAGGCATATAGACTGAAAGCGTAACAAACCCGTGGAGTGATTCGTTACGCTTTCTGTTTAGTTCTCGTTTACGAGTTTAAGATGCATTCTTCTTTATCCAAACGCCTCCTTCAATTGCTTCACCCATCGCTCGATTCGTTTGTCGGTTTGATCCGGTTGGTTTTCCAAATCGAGGACTAAGCCTAGTAGTTTGCCATTTTTCAAGGCTTTGGAGGCATTAAAAAAATAATCATCCGAAGAGGTCTCGCCTACTAAAGTCGCTCCACAGGAGGTGAAAGCGTCTGCCAATATGCCGACTCCATCGGCGAAATTATCCGGATAATTCGTTTGATCTCCAAGACCGAAAATAGCGACCTTCTTATTTTTAAGGTCTAAAGTGACTAGTTCCGGGATGATCTCGTCCCAATAGGTGGGAAGCTCGCCATCGAACCAAGTAGAGGTTCCTGCGATTATATGGTCGTAAGCCTCGAAATCTCTTTTCCATGCGCTTTCAATAGGGATGATATCGATCTGATCCTCCCCGAAAGCTTTTCTTATTTTATTGGCGACAAAGGTTGTTTTCTCTGTGCCCGTTCCGTAAAATAATCCTGTTTTCATTGTGATACTTTTAAAGATTTAACGAATGTGGATCTAATAAAGCAGCAGTTCTTTTGCCGCATGATAGATGGTCTCCTCGTTGGGGAGGATGGCCCGTTCCAAGACCGGATGGAAACCAACCGGAGTGAATAGGGAACCTACCCGTTGGATCGGAGCATCCAAGTACTGGAATAGTTCCGAGCCGATGATGCCGGCAATTTCCGCTCCGAAGCCAGAGAAGACCTTGTCCTCATGTACGATCAATACTTTACTGGTTTTCTTCACCGAGTTGAAGATCGCCTCTTTATCCAATGGTATCAAGGTACGAAGATCGATAACCTCCAGTTCCCAGCCTTTTTCTTTGTAAAGAAGCTCGGCTACGTTGAGGCAAAGGTGGGTCGTATTGCCATAAGTGATGATTGTCAGATCTTTTCCCGGACGGCGGATACGGGCTTTCCCAAACGGAACCTCGAAATCCTCGGGGACAAAGGTGGAGGCTTCTACCGCGTTGTAGAGCGCTTTCGGTTCCAGATAGAGCGTAAAGCCTTTAGAACGCATACTCGTCCGCAACAGTCCGGCGGCATCATCCGCGAAAGAGGGATAAACAATCCGGGCACCGGGTAATGAGGTCAATGCGCCCTCAATGGTCTGGGAATGATAAAGCCCTCCTCCGATATAGCCTCCGGAGGCTAGGCGCAAAGTGATGTTTGGGGTAAATTGCCCGTTGCTGCGCCAATACTCATGCGTACATTCCACGTATTGCTCGACGGCCGGCCAGAAGTAATCGGCGAATTCTGCGCCCTCGATCACTACATGGATCTTCGGGTCAAAGCGGCACATACCGTTCGCTGTCCCTACGATATAATCCTCGGCGATAGGGGCGTTGAAGACTCGCTCGATACCGAATTCTTGCTGCATGCCTTTCGTGATGTTGAATACGCCACCCTTTTCTTTATTGGCTACATCCTGTCCCCAGATAAACGTATCCGGGTTGTGCCGGAACTCCGCTTTCAACGTCTTGTTGATCGCCGTGACTAGCGTTTCTTTCTCTCCTTCCTCGTTTTGAACACCTTCTTTGTATTTTTGAGGTTGATAAGGTTCCGGGAGGACGTAATCCTTGACGGTAGACGGATCGGGATCGGGGGCGGCCATCGCTTTCCGATTGGCGGCTTTCAGGTCTTTAGCCGCTAGATCCGCGATCTCTTTCAATTCTTCCTCGGTGAAACGTCCGTAACGAATCAGCATGCGATGGAATTTGTATAAAGGATCGGCGGATTTTACATAGGTAAGCTCGTTCTCATCACGATACAAGGTATGTTTATCGGAGTTTGAGTGGGAGCCTATCCGTACGCAATTGGCCTGAACGATTACGGGAGTCCGGTTGGCGATCGCGTACTCTTTGGCCTCGGTCATGGCATTCATGGAATCGAACACATCTTTTCCATTGCAGTAGATAATCTTCAGATTCTTGAAACCGGAGAAGTTCTCGGCTACTTTACGATTGGCAGTCTGCTCGGATTTAGGAACAGAGATGCCATATCCGTTATCCTGTATAACGAAAATCACTGGAAGACGTTCCAGACTAGCTCCATTGATAGCCTCGTAAACAAAGCCTTCGGAAGTAGCAGATTCTCCGTGCGAAGTGATTGCTACTCCTTTATGCCCATAATATACCATTGCTCTTGCTACACCTGCCGCATGAAGGTCATGCGTTCCGGTAGCAGAAGATATATTTTCAATATGCCATTCCGGTTTGGCGAAGTGATTCGACATATGACGTCCGCCGCTACCGGGATCGGTTGCTTTCGAAATGCCATTCAATATAATCTCTTCCGCAGTCATTCCTGCAGAAAGCACAGTCAGCATATCTCTGTAATAAGGGAACAGGAAATCTTCTCCCAATGTGAAAACCTGACCGACAGCCAGTTGGATACCATCATGCCCCGCATAAGGAGCATGGTATGACCAACCCAAGGATTGCAGCTGGTAAGACGGCGCCTTCTCGTCCAAAGCACGCCCTAATATCATCAGATGGTACCACTTTTTCAGTGTTTCAACATC
>OGFY01001866.1_pt1 | contig 13971 bp, 5 predicted proteins | sample 1570951 | NCBI WGS metagenome assembly OGFY01 (sample SAMEA2581942, study PRJEB24529) | metagenome | biome: Human gut stool | place: China | collected 2011
ACCGCCGGGTTGCGGAAGGTGGTGGCAATGAACTTGCCGGAGCCTTCCGGCTCGTCACCGCCGGAGAAGCCGCCGGGCAGCATCACGATCTGCGCCTGCTTAATTTCCTCCACCATCTTCTCAATAGTCTCGTTAATGGCGGCAGGGGTCAGGTTGCCTACCACTAAGATATGGGGGTCCGCACCGGCCTGTTCAAAGGCGCGGGCGGTGTCTACCTCGCAGTTGGTGCCGGGGAACGCGGGAATGAATACCCGGGGCCGCGCCACCTTGTTTTGGCTGACGAAAATGGAGCGCTCTTTATAGAGCGGCACATCCTCCACTGTCGCGCTCTTGCCGCTGTCTGTGGGGAACACGCTCTCCAGCTTGCTGCTCCAGGCGGCGATCAGTTCGTCTGCGGTCAGCACATCGCCGTCCAAAATAAAGATTCCGTTGCCGTTGACGGTGCCCAGGGCGGTGGCATAGGGTGCCAGGCTGTCGGCCAGGACGCCATCCTCGGGGATTTCTACCACAAAGCTGCCCTCATAGGGTGCAAACAGGGTGGCAGCGTCCAACCCCTGGGCAAAGGTAAAGCCCAGTTTGCTGCCGAAGGCCATCTTGCACACGGCGGCAGCGGTGCCGCCCTCTTTCACCACAGCGGCAGAGAGAACGGACTTGTCCTGCACGCCGGCGCAAACCGCCTGCATCAGGGCCATAGCGTTTTTGTAATCCGGCAGACCGGTGGCCTCATTTACCGGAATTTGCAGCAGATACACTTTGCTGCCCGGGTGCTGCAGCAGGGCTGTGCCGGTGTGAGACGCCTTGCTCATACCCACGGCGAAGCTCACCAAGGTAGGCGGTACATCCAGTTCGTTAAAGGAGCCGCTCATAGAGTCTTTACCGCCAATGGAGGGGGTGCCGTACCCGGCCTGTGCGGTCAGGGCGCCCAGCAGGGCGGCAGCGGGCTTGCCCCAGCGCTCCGGCTTGTTGCCCAGGCGCTCAAAATATTCCTGGAAGGTGAGCCGTGCTTCTGCCGGGTCGCAGCCCACGGCAGCCAGTTTCGCAAGGCTCTCCGTTACTGCAAAGGCGGCGGAATGGAAGGGGCTCCAGCGAGATACGCCGGGGATAAAGCCGTAGGCCATCACCGTAGCGTCGTCCGTTTGGCCGTGCTCCAGGGGCAGCTTGGCTACCATGGCCTCCTCCGGGGTCAGCTGGTACACGCCGGCGTAAGGCATATTTACCGTGGCGGCGCCGATGGAGGAATCGAACCGCTCCACCAGTCCCTTTTGGGAGCAGACTTCCAGTCGGCACAGATTGGCTTTCAGCGCAGCGGACAGAGACAACCCTTGCAGCTCTGCCGGTACGGTATGTAAATAGTTTTTGCTCTCGTCAATGGGGGCAATGGACGCGGTGGCGTGCTGGGTCACACCGTTGGTGTTCAGGAAATCCCTGCTGATGTCCACGATCTTGTCGCCACGCCAGGTCATTTCCAGTCGATTGTTGTCCGTGACCACGGCCACCGGGGTGGCCTCTAAGTTCTCTTTATAAGCTGCGGCAATAAAGGCGTCCACATCCTTGGGATCCAGCACCACAGCCATGCGCTCCTGGCTCTCGGAGATGGCCAGCTCTGTGCCGTCCAATCCCTCGTACTTCTTGGGTACCTTGTCCAGATCCACGGTCAGGCCGTCTGCCAGCTCGCCGATGGCTACACACACGCCGCCGGCGCCAAAGTCGTTGCAGCGCTTAATGCGGGTGGATACATCCTTGTTGCGGAACAACCGCTGAATTTTGCGCTCGGTGGGAGGATTACCCTTTTGCACCTCGGCGCCGCAGGTTTCGATAGATTCGGAATTGTGGGCCTTGGAGGAGCCGGTGGCGCCGCCGCAGCCGTCACGGCCGGTGCGCCCGCCCAGCAGCACAATGATATCGCCGGGAGTAGGACACGCCCGCACCACATTCTCTTTGGGAGAGGCGCCGATCACTGCGCCGATCTCCATACGCTTGGCCACATACCCGGCGTCGTACAGCTCGGTGACCTGGCCGGTGGCCAGTCCGATTTGGTTGCCGTAGCTGCTGTAACCTTGGGCAGCGCCGGTCGTGATCTTCCGCTGGGGCAGCTTGGCCTCCAGGGTGTCTGCAAAGGCGGTGGTGGGATCGCCGGAGCCGGTAACCCGCATGGCCTGGTACACATAGGCGCGCCCGCTCAGCGGGTCACGAATGGCGCCGCCCAGGCAAGTGGCCGCGCCACCGAAGGGCTCAATCTCCGTGGGGTGGTTGTGGGTTTCGTTCTTAAACTGCACCAGCCACTGCTCGGTCTTGCCGTCCACCGTTACCGGTACTTCAATGGAGCAGGCGTTGATCTCCTCGCTCTCGTCCAGATTGTCCGCCTTGCCCTGGGACTTCAGATATTTGGTGCCGATGCAGGCCATATCCATCAGGCAAATGTCTTTGTTTTTGCCGGCATACAGGGCGCCGCGCATATCCAGGTACAGGCGCAGGGCGTCCTCCACTGCGGCGGCGTACTTGCTTTCCTCCACGGTGATCTTGTCCAGCTTGGTAGAAAAGGTGGTGTGGCGGCAGTGGTCGGACCAGTAGGTGTCAATCACTTTCAGCTCCGTTAAGCTGGGATCCCGGTGTTCTTCGTTCTTAAAGTAGTCCCGCACCCACTGTAGGTCCTCCACGCTCATGGCAAAGCCCATTTGGCTGTGGTAAGCGGCGATTTCGTCATCGCTCTTGGCGATAAAGCCGGCAATGCGCGCAATGTCCGCCGGTACATCGGCAGTCAGATCCAGGCTCTCCGGCTTGGCCATGGTGGCCTCCCGGCTCTCCACCGGGTTGATCAGGTAGGATTTAATCTTATCAAACTCCGCATCCGTAATGTCGCCGGCAAGGGCGATCACCTTGGCGCTGGCTACCCGGGGACATTCTCCTGCGGTGAGCAGCTGAATACACTGGGCGGCGCTGTCTGCCCGCTGGTCATACTGACCGGGCAGGAACTCCATGGCAAACACCCGCTCGCCGGGGGCGAAGGTTACTTCGTCTGCCGTATTGTCCAGATTGTCCTCGGCAAAGACCCCGTGCACGGCACGGCGGAACTCCGCCTCGCTGACGCCCTGCACATCGTAGCGGTTAATAAGCCGCAGGCCGGTGAGCGCTGTAATGCCCACATTTTGGCGCAGATCCGTTAAGATCTGCATGGCCTCAATGTCGTTGCCTTTCTTCTTTTCCACAAAAATCCGATAAACATTTGCCATGGGGGTTCTCCTAACTGATAGTATTCACTCCGAGTGTATAGAATAAAGATATAATAGCACAAATCCGGCCGATTGCCTACCGTTTTATGAAATTTTTACGGACTTTATGAAAATTTTACTAACTTGTAAAAAATCGTTCGCAAATGGGGAAGAAAGTGTGCTATAATGGCTATGGCGCGCAGACAGGCGGTCTGCCGCCGTTTCAGAAAGAATTTTGCGGAGATACACAGCGCTGAGAAGCAGAGAAAGAGAGGTGGGAGCCACGCAGCGGGAAAATATGGACCCAGCCCCCTATGAAGTTGAATTTATGAATGTGGTGGTGGATAAGGCCAACGATTTGCAGGTGACAGACGCAGACAGCCACTTTGCCCAGTTTGCCGGTGTGCACCCGTCTAAGATCAAACAGGGCAAGCTGTTCCTGTACGACAAATTAAAACCGGCGGACCGGGAGCGGGTGATGCAAAACATCTGCAAAAAGGGCGCCCGATTTACATATATGACCATGGATCTGCTGGACAAAAAGGGCACGCCGCTCTTTGTCCATTGTGTGGGTCAGAATTACGAGGACTCCACCCTGTGCCGCATGACCTTTGCGGATGTGTCCGAGAGCCGGCGGCGCCAGGAACAGCTGCGGGCCCAGGCGGTGGAGATGAATGAGCTTATCGACCTGGTGTGCGGCGGCGTGTGTCTGTTTAAGGTCACGCCGGAAATGCACATTGAGTGCCTGTATCTAAATAAAGGCTGCTGTCGGTTGTTTGGCACCTCCCAGGAGAGCAGCCGCCTGCGGGCCTATCGGCTGGACGAACTGCTTCACCCGGACGACCGCTCTGGGGTATTTCAGGCCATCGGTCGCGCCATGGCCGTAGGTGAGGAAGTGGATTGCGAGTGCCGGGTGCGGGTGCATGAGGGCGAATTTATTTGGTGCCAGCTGCGGGCGGGCATTCAGCGATACGAGGGCGAGTGCCCGGTGTTTCACGCCGTATTTACGGATATTACCCGCATTAAGGCGGCGGAGGAAAAGGCGGACCGAGAGGCGCAGCGGATGGTGAGTCTGTTTAAGAACCTGCCCGGCGCCACTTTCTTTACAGGCACGGCCGACCCTTTGCAGCTGGACTTGGTTAGCGAGGATTTTATCCAGTTTATCGGCTATTCCAGAACGGAGCTGTTCCAGCTGTTCTCCGGCAATTTGGCGCGGCTGATGGATGAGAACGAGGCGGCGGCTGTGGCCGTGCAACTGCGCACCGGCGCAGCGGATCGGCGACTCTTAACGGTGGAATACACCCTTTATATCGGTGACGCCTGTGCCCTGCGTGTGCGGGACAGCCGCAAAGTGATTGAACATCCGGACGGCTCTAAGGCCTTTTTGGGTGTACTCAATGTAATATAAACATATACAAAAAGTTAAAGGACGGATATTCGCATTCCGTCCTTTATTTATTTTTCGTTCATTTTTCTTTGTCGATAATCCACAAAAGCCGGTGCCAAAGTTTGGTATGTTTTCGGGGTAAAATCGCGGAAAGTGCGTTGCAATAGCTTTATTTATGTTTTATAATTATTATGTATAAATGTTGTCGCGGTGCGCCGAAATACAGGCGCTAAGCGGGCAGTGCAAGGGGTGCTGCCGTTGCGGCAAAGGGGAAGGATGGTTCTATGAAGTTTATGTACAGCAAGAAGCGCTTGCTCAGTGTCTTTTTGTCCGTGCTCACGGTGATTACCGTGCTGACCCCGGCGTTTTCTGCCTGGGCGGGCGAGGTGATCGGCGTGTACAACATTCAGCTGTTTTATGAAGACGGCAATGCGGTACAAGATACGGACGAGGAGGGCAACGCCTACCATGAGACGATGAAGGAGGGCGACACGCTGCAACTGAGCTACAAGCTCATTGACTGCGAGATCCCGGACAACGGCTATGTCAAGTGGTACAGCGAGGCACCCACTTTGGTGGATGTGGACCAAAACGGTTTGGTCAAGGCCTTTGACTCCTCTAAGGGTGCTGTGATCCACAACTGGATTGACAATGAGGTAAAGCCGGTGCCGCTGGTGGGCAAGATCGCTGGCGCCGCGCTGGAAAAAGCCCTGTTCAATGATAAGGTGAATGTGGACACCATGGACACGGACGAGATCATTGCCCTGATTGAAAAGACCATGGGTGCGGATTCTGCCCTGGGCAAGATTTTTGAATCCTATTCCGCCAAATGGATCGAGTCCCTGCGCAAATACCTGGACAATATCAATTCCGTTGTTCATGTTACCCTGTATGACGCCAACGGCGAAGTAAAGGCAGACGACAAGCTGGCTGTGACGGTCACGAAGAACGATGCGTTTTATGCCAACTTCCTGCCCAACGGTACCCATATCACCAACAAGTCCCAGATTGAGACCACGGTAGCCAAGGGCACCACCTGCCAGCTGAGCGCCGTGACCACACCGGTGCGGCTGCACATGGGCGTGGTCTACTCTGTAAAGAGCTCTTCCGTCTTTACCCAGGGCAAGGTGATTGCCACGGTGGATGACAGCGGTTTGGTAACCTTTAAGAACACCGGTACGGTGACCATCGTTGTGTCGCCGGATACGGAAGGATTTATCAACAATCTGTTAAAGCTGGTCAACTATATTTACAAGTTGGACCATACCGGCACCATTGATACCAAAAAACTGGCGGATATTCTGATCAAGTATTTGGGTATCGACATTGACCGCAATGTGCTGGCGGCGCTGTTGGACGCTTGCTTTGCCATTAAGGATATTGTGGGCGATTCTGCCGACGCGATACAGCTGACGGCTACTGCGGTGAAGATCATCGCCAACATTCTGCTCAAATTGAAATATAATGATACCATCACTTTTACCGTGGTAGACGGTGTGCCTTGCACGGACTTTAACATTACCGGTCCGGATACGGTGCAGGAGGGCGCCCAGATCCAAATGGCTATTACGGACGCAAAACCCGTTGCGGCCGATGTTTCGGATATTACCTGGTCCTCCTCGGACGAAAGCGTGGCCTATGTAGATCCCCAAACCGGTATCATCACCGGCCGTGACGCCGGGGGGAATATGGGCACAGTGGCAAACAGTCAAAAGTGCACCATCACGGCAACTTCCGCCGCCAATCAGGTGGTGCGAACCAAAGAGCTTACCGTGACCGGCAAAACCGGGCGGGTGCTTAGCGACGCGGTGATCCACGCGGAGCGGGACTGCAATATCGGCGATCAGCAAACGCTGACCTACACGGTGTACCCGGTGCGTGTAAGCAAGGCCAATAATTTGAACATTACCTGGGGGCTGCTGGACGGTACGGACGCAGACGGCAATCCCAAGTATCTGTGGGCGGGCGACGCCTATGATGAAACGGTGACCGACGAGACCACCGGCGAGACCACCACGGTCCACCACGACGGCTCGGTAGAGGACGGGATCGCCAGGCTGGACAAGGATGGTAACTACACGGCGCTGGCCGGCGGCACCGCTACGGTGGTGCTGAAAGCCTCCACCGGCTACAAGCTGCTGGATGGCAGCTATTACACCATCTCCCAGGTGCAGACCCAGACCACGATTTTCAACGGTCTGCCGGTGTCCGGCATTGATGTGACAGTTGAAAGTGCCGTAAAGAGTGCTGTTTTGGCCAATAGCGTGAAGTTGCAGCAGCAGCAGACGGAGGTGGCCGGTGAAACGCTGGATTTTGCCACCGTTACTGCCAGCACGGTGTATGATGGCTCCGGTGTGCTGGTTAAGGCCAATGTAGATCCGGCAGACGCCACCAATAAGAATGTAAAATGGTATATTGATAACACGGATCAGTTTGAGCTGAAGGACGAGGACAAGACCGCCGGCACCGTAAAGGTGGTGGCCAAGGCTTCTTGCACCAGCGCCTCCAGCGTACATATTTGGTGCGTGTCTGAGGACGGTGATATTCAGTCCGATGTGGTGACTCTTTGCGTGGTGCGTAACGCCGCAGAGACCAATACCATTAACGGTGACGATCTGTCCGTGATCAACGGCAAGACCCTGGATGTGTCTCACGCCATGACCTTTAGCGGCTCCACCTCCTCGGCACAGGCCTGCTACGGCGCCAACTGGTATTCCTCCGATGAGGGCGTGCTGACCGTAGCCCCCAAGGGCAACGACAACGGCGACGCGGTGGTTACCGGTGTGGATGTAGGCACCGCTACCCTGTACTGCGTGTCTGCTTCCGGCGGTATTGTGGCGGAGAAGCAGGTGACCGTGTATCCGGACAAGGATTACTTAAAGCAGGTGATTAACATCTGCGAGGACACGGTGATCGAGCGCACCAACGAAAATAAAACATTATATAAGGACTTCAGCCGAAAGCTGGACTATGCTTATTATGTCTATTATGATGAGCCTATGGCTGCCCAGGACAGTTGTAATACTTACGCTCGTGAACTGCTGTACGCTTTCTACAAGCTGGGCGGTTATATCGGCTTGACCGGTGTGACCCTTGTAAACAAGGACGGCTCGGATGCCGGCGCGTTCCGCAGCGTGAAGGTGTCTACCTCTAAGCGGTATGACAGCTACTCTGTGGATTTGGACGCCCAGGTGGCACCCAAGACCGCTATGTATCGCACTATCAAGTGGAGCAGCGATAACGACAGTGTAAAGGTAGACGCCAACGGTATTGTGAAGCCCGCAGGTAACAAGGCCTGCCAGGCCAAGATTACCGTTACCGCCACCGACTATATGGATAATGTATACACTGATAGCATGTATGTGGCCTTTGCCAACGATCCGGTTACCGGCATTAAGCTGGACACCACGGAGATCGTCGGCGGCAAGGTAGGCGAAAGCCAGACCTTAAAGGCAACAGTGGAGCCCACCGGCTTTGGCATCGTGGGCAAGGCCTCTGTGGCAGATGTGATTTGGTCCACCTCTGACCCGGAGATTGCCACTGTGGACCAAAGCGGCGTAGTTTCCTTTAAGAGCGGTGGCGACTGCGTGGTGACTGTGACCACCTGTGACGGCGGCTATACCGCCCAGTGCAAGGTGAATGTGGTGACCAACTATGACGCCCTGCAAGCCCAGATCGATACCTATAAGTCGCTGGAGCTGACAGAAACCAACTATTACCCGGCCACCTGGCAGGCCTTCCAGGATGCCATCGCCGAGTCCCAGGCTTTGATCGACGCCAACGCATCCAGCCAAAAAGAAGTGGACGCCCAGTTGGAAAAGCTGATCGCCGCTTACAAGGGCCTGGAGAAATATACGCATATTAACAATGTAGAGATTTACTTGGACGGCGAGGAGGCCAGCAACTTCTATCAATATGATGTGTCGCTGCTTACCGACGGCGCATACAAGGACGCTAAGCTGGATCTGAATGTACGCCTGTACCCCAACAATGCCAACTATGCATCCGTTACCTGGACCTCTTCTACCGACAAGATCGTGATTTCTGAAAACGGCGTGGCCTCTCCCGCCAAGAACACCTCCTTCAATGTGTTGAAGAACGAGGGCTACTACGGCAAGATCACCTGTACGGTTACGGATCACTTTGGCCAGACCTGGACGGACGATGTGTGGGTATCCTTTGCGTACACACCTGCCACCGGCATTACCATTTCCGAGTCGGCTGTCAGCGGTTCCATTGGGGATACCCATCAGCTGACGGCGACGGTGCAGCCATCAGGCACCTTGGGCGTGGGCAAGGCATCCATCTCTGACCTCTATTGGGAGAGCGATAACGAAAATATCGCCACCGTAGACGATAAAGGCTTGGTGACCTTTGTGTCCACCGGCGCCACCACCGTGCGTGCCATTGCCTATGACGGCGGCTACACCGCCACCTGCTCCGTATCTACCGGCGGTGATCGCAGCGCGCTGCAGGCCGCATTGGAGAAGTATAAAGATACGGATTATCAGGACTATGAGTACACCGTAGGCATTACCTTTAAGCAGGCCTATGAGGAAGCCCAGTCCGTGATGAACGACAACACCAAGACCCAGGACGAGATCAACCAGGCCGCACAGGCATTGGTAGAGGCCGGCGCTGCGCTGGAGGGTCATCAGATCATTAAAGTGCAGTCTATTGATGTAAGCTATGTGGGTTACAGTCGCAACACCGCCATAGGCAGCTATAATCAGCGCACCAGCGGTACGATTGGCGACAACGACGCCTTGTCTATTGACCTGAGCAAGAACGGCTACGCCAATACGCTGCATGAGAACAACAAGCTGGAGCTAAGCGCCGCCGTAGTGCCGGCGGGTGCAGACAGCAATGGCATCAGCTGGACGGTGGACGACAGCAAAAACATCAAAGCCACGCAGACCGATGGCAAGCTGGTGCTGAGTCCCTCCTCTGCCTCTGCCAACGGCTGGGCGAAGGTGACGGTGACCAACACAGACCATTACAGCCGCACACTGAGCCGCAGCTTTACCGTTGTAATGAGCGGCAGCGTGATCAGCGGCGTCAGCCTGGATCAGACCCAGTTGAATTTGCTGGTGACCCAGAAGCCGGTACAGCTGAAGGCAACGCTTGCCGGTTCCTCTAACAAAACCTTTAACGATGTAACCTGGACCTCCTCGAACCCGGCCGTGGCCACGGTAGAGAACGGACTGGTTACGCCGGTGGATGTGGGCGCCTTCACCATTACCGTAAAAACCCTGGACGGCGGCTACACCGCCACTTGTGCCGTAACCGTGCGTGCGGACTACTCCGTGCTGGAAGCCAAGTACGCCGAATACCAAATCCTGGTCAATCAGGCAAAGGGTCAGTATATATACACGGAGGATTCCCTGGCTGTGCTGGAGACCGCCTGTGCCCAGGCCAAGACGATGATTGACAGCGGTTTGTCCACCCAGGCTGAGATAGACGCCCAGGTGGAGCTGCTGGAGAGCGCCCACAACGGTTTGGTGAAGTACATTATCGCCGAGGGCGTGAGCCTGACAGCAGATACAGAGGCCCAGGCCAATGTGACCATTCCCAATCCGGGTCATATCCGCTACCTGCACAATGACCTGAGCTTGAAGAACAAGACCGTTCAGCTGTCTGCTGTAACGGCGCCTGCCGGCGGTCTGTACAAGAGCATTACCTGGTCCAGCTCCAACGACAAGGTCACCGTTAGCGACACCGGGCTGGTGACCAATACAGACAGCGGCAACCAGTGGGCAGAGATCACCTGCACCATCACCACCGTGAAGGGTGACAGCTTCACCGCCACCACCACGGTTTGCTTCACCCGCTATGCGGTGACCGGTGTAAGCATGGACACGGATATGGTCCACGGCTCACCGCAGGATACCGTGACCATTACGCCCACGGTAACCTCCTCTGCCACCATTGCTTCCTTGGCGCTGCGGGACTGCACCTTTACCAGTGATCACCCGGAGATCGCTACGGTAGACAACAGCGGCAAGATCACCTTTGTGTCGCAGGGCAAGGCCACCATTACTGCCACCACGGTGGACGGCGGCTACACCGCCACGGTGATTGCCTATACTACCTACGATTTCTCCGCCTTGCAGCAGGCTATTGCGGATGCCGGTGCGGTGGATTACAAGGATTACGCTTATGATTACGGTATGGCGTTTAAGACCGCTTACGATAAGGCCGTGGCGGTCAATGCGGACTATGAGTCCTCACAGGATGTCATTGACGCTGCCACCTCCGCACTGAAACAGGCCCAGAATGCCCTAGCCGGCCACGAGTTCGTCGGCCCCGGCGAGATTGGCTTTACCAGCGGCGGCGCTGCGGTGACCGAGGGCAAAGCGCTGGTTGTGGATGACAACCAGCAGGTGACCCTGTCTGCTGTCTATGCCGACGGCGCGATGGTGCAGGATCCGTCCTGGACCACAGCGGCAGAAAACAATGTAACCGCTGCTACGGATGCTGCCGGCAACTTGGTGCTTACCAAGACCAACGCAGACGCCTCCGGCAGCGTGAAGGTGACCTACACCTTGAAGGATGCTTACGATCGGACTTATACCAAGACCATCACCGTCAAGCTGGTGAACCAGAAGATCAACATTGACAGCTTCAAGTTCACTTACGACGGCAATGAGGTAGAATCTGTGTCTTACAGCTGCGGCGGTATGTACACCAATAAGAGCATTCAGCTGGGCGTGAGCACCTATCCCGCAGACGCAGACGCCTATGTGTCCGCTTTGTGGACCTCCAACAATAAGAACCTGGTGGTGGACCAAACCGGTAAGGTTTCTGCCAGCGGCACCATGCTGGGCACCAAATACACCGCCACCATCACCTGCACCTTGACCCTGGAGGACGGCTCCACTGTGACCAACTCCATTCAGGTGACCTTTAACAGATTTTAACCCGCCAACGAAAGGACCCTAAGTTATGCAACAAAAAACCAAAAAATGGCTCAGTCTGGTGCTGGCCGTCTTGCTGGTGTCCGCTTGTTTTACGGGTACACTCCTTGTACGGGCGGCGCAGGATGTGGCGATTGATGAGACCCATTTCCCGGACGCCGGCTTCCGTCAAATCGTGGCAGAGAAGTGCGATAAAAACGGCGACGGTATTCTCTCTGATTCTGAGCGCAGCAGCATCACCCGTATGATGCTGCCTGCGTGGCAGGAGGATGTGCTGGGGGAAGGTACCCCCATTGTCAGCCTGGAGGGCATACAGTATTTCTATAATCTGCAAAATCTCTATTGCGCAGACATTGGGCTGACCTCGCTGGATGTGAGTGCCCTGTCCAAGCTGACCCAGCTGACCTGTATGGACAATGCGTTGGGCACGCTGGATCTAAGCAAAAACACGGCGCTGACCCAGATCAACTGTGCTGCCGACCAGCTGACGGAGTTGAAATTACCTGACGGTGTGCAGCGCCTGCTGTGTGAGAACAACGCGCTTACCGCCTTGGATTTGTCCGGCTGCACAGCGCTGACTTATCTAAAGTGTGCCAACAACCAGTTGGCTACACTGAATTTGGGTACCAACACAGCGCTTTCCACCCTGATCGTGTCCAATAACCACCTGCCGTCGCTGGATCTGCGCGCCAATACGGCGCTGGCCGCTGTGAACCTGGGCCAGCAGACCATTACGGTGAACGCTACGCAACAGGATAATGTGTTTTATGCCCCGGTGGGCGGTTTGGCTGCGGACGGCGTGGTGTACCAGGATACGGAGAAGTATGAGAACGGCAATTTTGTCACCGCGGATTATGCGCTGATGCAAAACGGCTTTACTTATGAGTACGCTACCGGTTCGGATCTGGCCGGCGCCATGACGGTAGATGTGACGGTTGTCAAAGACTTTTATCAGGTGCGCTTTTATGGGGACGAAACCAAGAATGTGCTTCTTTCTGCCGTAGCGGTGAACAGCGGCCAAACGGCGGTTGCACCTACGGACTTTGCTTTGCCCCAGTGTAAGGCGCTGGCCGGTTGGAGCGACACGCTGGAGAATATCATGGCGGATAAAGAGGTGTACGCCCTGTACACGGACGATCACCACTACGCAGTTACCGCCTTTAGCACCGATGGCGTGGCCACCATCTCCTGCACCGGCGGCTGTGGGGTAGACACGCGCACGGTTACCTTCCTGGACTGCCTGAATGCCAAGACCGGCAGCGACCGCTATGAGCAGCTGCTGGATGTGAACGGCGACGGGATCATCAACGCCCGGGATTACGTGCTGCTGGATCGCCAGTTCAACGCTGCAAAATAATAAACCGACAAAACAGAAGGACCACCCGTATGGGTGGTCCGTTTTTTATAGTTTGTAACCGTATGGGTGGTGGGTTGCGTGGGCGGCAATCTGCGCCCGTCCCCTCTGTCGCTGCGCGACATCTCCCCGCACTGCGGGGAGTCACCTTTTGCAAGGGGGGCAAAGATTTTGCAACCGATTTGGCTCCCTTGTAAAGGGAGCTGGCGCGCTTGCGCGACTGAGGGATTTCGTTGCTATACGCCTTAAATAATATTCCGATAAAATCGAATGGTAAAGGTGGTACCGACGCCTACGGTGCTTTGCACCTCCACGGTGGCGTTCTCCCGGTTCAGCACGGATTTGCTCAGCGCCAGTCCAATGCCAACGCTGTCTGGCCCGGCGTTTTTGCCCTTGTAAAACCGCTCAAAGATATGGGGCAGGTCCTCTTTTTCGATTCCGCAGCCATCGTCGGCGATCACCAGCTGGCAATAGAGGGCGGTCTGGGTGCCGGTTAGGCGCAGGGTGCCGCCGTTGTCCATGTGTTCCAGGCAGTTTTTGACAATATTCTGCACCGCTTCCACCGTCCACAGCCGGTCGCCCAAAAATTGCCCTTGCCGGCAGTCCACGGCCAGCGTCATTTGGCGCAGCTCCGCTTGAATGATAAAGGGCGCCAGCGCCTGCTCTACCACTGCGGCCAGCTCCACCGGCTCCTTGTGCAGCACTGCCGTGCCTGCGTCAAATTTGCTGATCTTCAGCAGAGTGGTGATCATCCACTGCATTTTTTCCAGCTGGGCGGAAATACCCTTTAGAAATTCCAGCCGCTTTTCGGCGGGTAGATCCTCTTCCAGCAGCAGGTCCGTCATCACCGTCATGGAGGTGATGGGGGTCTTTAGCTGGTGCGAGACGTCGGCCAGCGCGTCTGCCAGGTAGGTTTTGTCCTTTTGCATCAGCTCCGCCTGGGTTTGCAGCTTGCGGGCGGTTTTGTAAATGTTATTCTCCAGAATGGACAACTCGCCTTCCTGGTTGTTGGCGGGCACCAGCAGCGGTGCCGTGCCGTTGACAAGGGTGGTCAGCTAATCGGACAGTTGCCCAATTTCTCGAGCTTGATTGCGGGTGGAAAGG
>OGFY01001883.1_pt1 | contig 13891 bp, 10 predicted proteins | sample 1570951 | NCBI WGS metagenome assembly OGFY01 (sample SAMEA2581942, study PRJEB24529) | metagenome | biome: Human gut stool | place: China | collected 2011
TTTCTGACGCATGTGTTGGCTGCGGCGCTTGCGAGGGCGCTTGCCCCGTTGGTGCAGTCGCTGTTGAGAACGGCGTTGCAGTTGTGAACGCAGACGCTTGCATCGATTGCGGCGCTTGCGAGGGCGCTTGCCCCACCGGTGCTATCACCGCTGAATAATTTTTAGCAGATAGCGCGCGAATAACGCATCAAAAGCAGCAGACCTGCCAGGCGGGTCTGCTGCTTTTCTTTCTTGCATAATTTTTTCATCTTTCGGGACACAATATTTTGTCGGAGGATTTCGGCTGGGCGTATGGAACATTCTACCGAGATTTTGTATAATAAAACAGAAGTATACTGCTCCGCCGTCCACCGGTTCGGCTCGGACGCGCTTTTGCTGGCCCGTTTCTGCGAGCCGCGGCGCAGCCAGAAGGCGGCAGACCTGTGCTCCGGCTGCGGCATCGTGAGCCTTGAGTGGCACGACCGGGGCCATCGCGGCCCCTGCGCCGCCGTGGAATTGCAGCCCGAGGCCAGTGCGCTCTTACAGGAGGCTGTGGCCGCGCAGGGCATCGAGCACATCACGCCCTATCTCGCCGACCTGCGCACCTTCCGGGAAGGGGAGGGCCAGTTCGATGTCTGCGCCTGCAACCCGCCCTATTTTACCGCCGGGCCGCAGAGCACCGACGCAGGCCGTGCCACGGCCCGCCACGAGACGGACTGCACCCTCGAGGATGTCTGCGCCTGTGGTTTCCGCCTGCTGAAGGACGGCGGAAAGCTTTCCCTCTGCCATCGGCCCGAGCGTCTGGCCGAGGTGCTGGCTGTGCTGCGGGCGCACCGCCTCGAGCCGAAGCGTCTGGCCTTTGTGAAGAATAAGCCTGACGCCGCGCCGTGGCTTTTTCTTGTGGAAGCCCAGAAAAACCGCCGCACCGGCCTGCGCATCGAACCGGATGTGCTCATTACCGCCGGGGCGGCGATGTACGGAGAAGTAAAATAACAACATCAGGGAGGTCAATCATGGCCGGTATTCTTTATATCGTGGCAACCCCCATCGGCAATCTGGACGACATGCCGCCCCGCGTGGCCGCCACCTTCGGCGCGGCGGACTTCGTGGCCGCCGAGGACACCCGCGTGACCATGCGGTTGCTGAACTATCTGGGCCTGAAAAAGCCGATGGTCAGCTACTACGAGCACGCATTGCAGAAGGGCGAGGGCATCCTGCGCCGGATTGAGGCGGGCGAGAACTGCGCCCTCTGCTCGGACGCCGGAATGCCCTGCGTCTCTGACCCGGGCGAGGTCATCGTGCGGGACGCGCTGGCCCGGGGCATCAAAGTCGTGCCTGTCCCGGCGGCGTCCGCCTGCGTGACGGCGCTGGCCGTCTCGGGCCAGGACACCTCCCGCTGGGTGTTCGAGGGCTTCCTGCCCGTGAACCGGAAGCAGAAGAAAGAGCGTCTTGCTGAGCTTCTGGGTGAAAAGCGGACCGTCATCTTCTACGAAGCACCCCACAAGCTGCGCACGACGCTGGACGACCTCGTGAACGCCTTCGGCCCGGAGCGGAGCATCACCCTCTGCCGTGAGCTGACCAAGCTCCACGAAGAGATCTGGAAGACTACCCTCGGGGAGGCGCAGGCCCACTACGCCGCCAACGAGCCGAGAGGCGAGTATGTTCTGGTCATGGCCGGCGCACCGGCCTCCACAGAGCCGGAGGCAGAACTGACCCTCGAGCAGGCCGCACAGCGCGCCCTCGAGCTGACCGGACAGGGCTTCGGCCCCACTGCCGCCGCCAAGGCCGCAGCCCAGGGGACGCCCTACTCCAAGAGCGAAGTATATAAGGCACTGCTGACCATCCAGCAGCGCGACCCGGAATAAAATTTGAGGAGGATCCTTTTCCCGTGACGAAACTTCTGATTTTGAGCGACAGCCACAACAGCCGTCTGGCCATCGAAAACATTCTGGCCGCCGAGGCGGACAGCATCGACGCGCTCATCTTTCTGGGCGACGGCCTGCGCGACCTCGAGCAGGCGCTCACCTTTTACCCCTCTCTGCGGGCTTATGCGGTAGCCGGAAACTGCGATTTCGGTGCGCTGGAGCCGCTGGACGGGCTTGCCGCTTTTGACGGGGTGGTCGTCTTCTACACCCACGGCCACATGTACGGGGTGAAATACGACCTCGACACGCTGGCTGACGCAGCCGCAGCCCGGGGCGCGAACGTCGCTCTCTTCGGTCACACCCACATCCCGGTGGCAGAAGAGCGGGGCGGGGTGTTCCTGTTCAACCCCGGCTCCTGCGGCCGGTGCTATACCGGCCCCAACACCTACGGCATCCTGACCCTTGCCGACGGCAAGGTGGTCAGCCACGAGCACAAAGAGGTACCCAGAGCATGAGCATCAACGAGGTGCGCTGGCTGTCCGAGTGCGGCAGCACCAACGCTTACGCGAAAGAGCATTTTGAAGAGTTCGGCCCGGTGGGCGCGGTATACACCACCAATCAGACCGCAGGCCGGGGCCGTCTTGGCCGCAGCTGGGTGAACGCCGAGGGCCGCGCCCTCTATTATACGGCGGTCATCCGGGAGCCGCTGGCCCAGCCTGCCACCCTGCCGCTGCTGGCAAGCCTTGCCGTCCGCGATCAGCTGGCCCAGCGCTACGGCGTGGACTGCCAGATAAAATGGCCTAACGACCTGCTGCTGAACGGCAAAAAGATCGTGGGCATCCTCTGCGAGAGCGTCAGCTATGGCTTCCAGATGCAGGGCCGGGGCATCGTCTGCGGTATCGGCATCAATCTGGCACAGCCCCAGAGCTATTTCGACGCCGCAAACCTGCCCAACGGCACCTCCCTCGAGTTGCAGGGCGCGAAAGTGGACCTTGCCGCCGACCCCCAGTGGCTGGCCGAGGCGCTGACGGACTTCGGCTTTGACCGTCCGCTCTACACCTTCGCGCGGGAGGGCTTCGCTCCCTTCCGGGACGAGTACAAGGCGGCCTGCGTCAACCTGGGCCGCCACGTCACCTTCGATCTGCCGGGCGGCGGCACAGGCAGCGGCACAGCCATCGACGTGGACGCCGACGGCCAGCTCATCGTCCGCACCGACAGCGGCGAGGAGAAGGTCTTCACCGGCGAAGTCTCCGTCCACGGCATCTATGGGGCCGTATAAATTCTCCAGCATTCCAGCGCCTCTGCGGGCCGTCCGGCCCCGGGGGCGCTTTTCTTTCCTCCCTGCAAAGTTTGTGGAAAACTCGGGTTTTCCCACGGTTTTCCACACATGGTTTTTGCCGGGCAGCGTTTGTGGAAAACTCCTGCGCCAAAAATTCCAGAGGGGAGAGGTGCTTTTGCCCCCAGCGCGAAACGCCGCAGAAAATAAATTTTCGGCCTCGACTTTCTTTTCAAAAAAAGGCTCTGTGACCTCTTTTCTCCCCAGATTTTCCCTCTTTTCCCGTTTTAGAATACATCGTGTATAACCCAAAGCTCAATTTTCTGTGGAAAACTCGGTGGAAAAAGTGGAAAACACTGTGGGAAAACCCACTTCTTTTTCACAAAATCGGTGGAAAACCCAGTGGAAAAAGTTAAAAAATCATTCCAGATGGGATACTCTTCCGATAACGCACCAAAATGGAACCCCGCACTTCCCACGGATTTTCTTGAATGGGCCGGGCAAACATGATACAATGAAAAACAGAAAACGGCCCCGGACATGGGCCGCAAAAATTCTTTTCACGGAGGCTTCTGTCTATGAACTGGATCTCCCGCCTTGAGCGGAAATACGGCCGCTTTTGCATCCCCAACCTCATCTCCATCATCGTAGGCGGACAGATTTTAGTCTACGCCATCGAGCTGTTCGTCAACCAATTCATCTCCGTCTATCTCGGCCTGAGCCGGAGCCTGCTGCTGATGGGGCAGGTGTGGCGGCTCATCACCTTCGTCTTTATCCCGTTTTCGGGGGGCGGGCCGCTGAGCGTCATCCTCGGCATCTACTTCACATGGTTCATCGGCACGGCGCTGGAAAAAGAATGGGGCGATTTCCGCTTCAACCTCTACTTCCTGCTGGGGATGATCGGCACCGTGCTGGGCTGTCTCGTCACCGGCATCCCCGCCGACACCTACTGCCTGTCGCTGTCGCTGCTGCTGGCTTTCGCCATGCTCTACCCCGAGGTGCAGGTGCTGCTGTTCTTCGTCATCCCGGTAAGGGTGAAGTATTTCGGTCTCTTCGCCGCTGCCATGTGGCTGTTCAGCTTCCTGACTGCCGGGTGGCTGTATAAGGTGAGCTATCTGCTGAGTATGCTGGGGTTTGTGCTCTTCTTCGGGCCGCAGGCACTGCGCAGTGTCCGGGCGTGGATACGCCGGGAGCAGTGGAAGCGGAAGAACCGGAGGTGAGCCGCAGATGATGATAGACCGCCTTGCGGGCAACGCGGCCCTGAAAGACAGCGTCCGCCTGATGCTGGGCAGCCGCCGTCTGACCCACAGCGTGTTATTGGTGGGCGAGACGGGCCTGGGCGCGGGCTACGCAGCCCGGTGCGTGGCGGCAGACTATCTTTACCCTGCAGGCGGCGCACCTGCTGAGGCCCTTCTGCGGGGCGAATGCTGCCGTGCCGTGGGCAAAGCCGGCGACCGCGACAGCGGCCGCATCGAGACCGGCGTGGTGCGGGAAGCCATCTCCGTCACCGGCATGGGCTCGGGCGGGCGGTATCTCGTCAGTCAGGTCAAGGCCATGCGCACCGAAATTTTCAATACGAGCCTCTCTGCCGAGGGCCGCGCCGTCCTGCTCTACCATGTAGAGCGGATGAACGAGGAATCCGCCAACGCCCTGCTGAAGGTGATGGAGGAGCCGCCGGAAGGCGTGCTCTTCCTGCTGACGGCAGATTCGCTGGCCGGTGTGCTGCCCACCATCCGCAGCCGCTGCATCAGCTTCGCCGTGGCCCCGGTCAACCCCGAGGAATGCGCCCGGTGGTGCATCGGGCAGGGCGTGGACAAAAAGCAGGCCCGGCTCTACAGTGAGCTGTTCGACGGCCACATCGGCACAGTGCTCGCCGCCGCCCGGGACGACGCCCGCCGGGAACAGGTGGAAAAGGCCCTGACACTGGCCAAGGCCGCTGCGGCTCACGACAGCTATGCCGCCGCCGTCCTGCTGGCCGGGTACGAGAAGGACAAGGCCGCAGCAGCGGCCCTGCTGGGCGATTTCCGGGCCGTAGCCGCCGCCGGGCTCCGGGGGTGCGCCAGCACCCCTCTGACGGCTGACGCCGCCCGCCGCGCCCTCTCGCTGGCCGATGCGGCCATTCAGCGGCTCGCCGCACAGGTGAACCCCAAGATCACCCTTTCCGTTCTTGCAGCGAAGCTTGGATAAAGCAAAAGCTCCCCGGAAGGGGAGCTTTTGCGATTGCGATTTGATCCGATCATCTTCTGCGGGACCGACTCCGCCGCCGCAGGTTCAGCGAACCGCCGCCGGCCACCATCGTCAGGAAGCCCAGCACGATGAGGATGCCGATGAGCGCGGCCATGAGAAGAAGGGTCGTTTTGGCGTCGGTGCGAAAGTCAGACACATATTCTTTGTGGGTCACGAGGTCCACCGTTCCCATCTCGTAGCCGTCGAGGTAGACGGTGGCCGTACCCAGCACAGCGCCCTCCTTGACGGTGGCCGAAGTGCTCTCCGGCACCGAGAACTCGAAGGTCACTTCATCGTCGGCGTGGCCGTAGCCGCTGAGGTCGCTGGCGGCGTAGAGCTCCACAGCTTCCTCCGTGCGGCACTTTGTCAGCGGGATAGTGGTGAGCACCGTCTCCGTGTCCACCAGCTGACGGTCAGAAAAGCTGGAGAAAGCCCAATCCAAGATCTCCGCGCACTCGCGGTAGATGTTGTTCATATCACTGCCCAGCACCACGAGGCCGTAGGTGTGGCCGTCCTGCTGGGCAAAGGTGACGAAGCACCGGCCTGCGAGGGTGGTGAAGCCGGTCTTCATGCCCCGGACATAGTCGCGGTGATAGGCATACTCCGGGTCCAGCATGAGGTTGGTGGACTTGATGGTCCGCTCGTTCTGGTGCAGGTTCGTGGCGGGCAGCGTATAGGTGAGGGTGTTCGCGGCCTGCATATAGGTCTCGTTGGCGTAGCAGGCAGCGGCAATTTTTGCAAGGTCCTCTGCCGTGGAGACGTTGCCGTAGTCGTACAGGCCGTGGACGCAGGAGAAGGTGGTATCCGTGCAGCCCAGCTCCTTGGCGCGGGCGTTCATCTGGGCCACAAAGGCCGTCAGGTCGCCGCCCGAGACATCGCTGGCGATGACGCTGGCCGCGTCGTTGGCGCTGGCCACCAGCAGACCGTAGAGCAGGTCGATGCGGCGCACCGTCTCGCCGATGCGGAGGTTCATGGTGGAGCCGTTGGCGTTCTGGATGTCCTTGAACTCCTGGGTCAGGCTGGTGGGGATGGTGATCTCAGCGTTCATGTCCTTGCCGCTCTCGAGGAAGAGCAGAGCCGTCATCATCTTGGTGAGGCTGGCGATGTAGCGCTGCTGGTCGGAGTTCTGCCTGAGGATGGGCTTGCCGGTATCCAGATTGAAGAGATAGACCGACTCGGTGTCGCTGGCCGTCTGGATGGGCATCTGATAAGCGGCAGACCCGGGCAGGGCGGCGCAGACCATCAGCACCAGCGTGAGCAGCAGCGCCGTGCTCCGGCGCAGGAAGGTGGGTCGATTCATAGGCTTGTCCTCCTTAACATTCAAACATCAGCCAAACACTTTGTGCCAGAATGCACTCAGCCCGTGCTTCTCGGGTTCGGCCTCGGGCTCTGCCGGGGCGGGGTGCAGTTCGGGGCTGGTAAAGGCCCAGTCGAACAGCTCTGCCGCCTCCCGGAAGATATTCTGGGAGTTCGAGCCCAGGATGACCAGCCCGTAAGTATGTCCGTCCTGCTGGGCAAAGGTGACGAAGCACCGCCCGGCCTGGGTGGTGAAGCCGGTCTTCATGCCGTGGGCATCGCTGCGGTAATAGCCGCTGCCGGGCTGCAAAAGCTTGTTGGTGGTCGTGACCGTCCGGGCCGGATGCACGTTGGTGGCGGGCAGTTCATAGGACACCGTGTCCGCTATCTGGCGGTAGGTCGGATTCGCATAGCAGGCCAGCGCGATCTTCGCCATATCGCGGGCCGTGGAATAGTTGCCGCCGTCGTAGAGGCCGTGGGGGCAGGTGAAATGGGTGGCCGTACAGCCCAGCTGGCTGGCCCGGACGTTCATCTGGGCCGCGAAGGCGGCCAGACTGCCGGAAGTATCGACGGCCAGCACGCTGGCCGCGTCGTTGGCACTGGGCAGGAGCATGGCGTACATCATATCGATGCGGCGCACCGTCTCGCCGGCCTGCAGGCCGATGGTGTGGCCCCGGTTGGCCCGGATGGACTGAAGTTCCGGCGTGAGGCTGGCCGGGATGGTGATACCGGCATTGAGGTCGGTGCCGCTTTCCAGCACGAGAAGGGCCGTCATCATCTTGGTCAGGCTGGCAACGCAGCGGGGAAGGTCGGGATTCTGCTCCACGAGAGCTTCGCCGGTGTCGGCGTCGAAGAGGTAGATGGATTCCTGCGGGTAGGCGGCCTGAATGGGCATCGCGTAGACGGCAAAACCGGACAGCGCCGCTGTAGTCATGAATGCAGCGGTCAGGACCAGAGCCAGAAACCGCCGCGCAAAGGGATGAAACTGCATAAATTGATACTCCTTCGGAAGCCTGGGGGCTTCCTTGCTCCGACAATAAGAGCTATAATAAAGAATACCATAAATGAAGCAAAAGAGAAAGGTGGTTTTTCAACAATGATGCTCTCCTTTGGTGGAAAAATGCCCCGGGATGAGGGTGCTGTCTTTGTGGCGGCGAATGCGACGGTGCTGGGCGACGTGACACTGGGCAGGGGCGTGAACATCTGGTACGGAGCTGTACTGCGGGCCGACGAGGGCGCGCTGATCCTGGGCGAGAACAGTAATGTGCAGGACAACGCCGTGCTCCACTGCGACCCCGGCGGGCAGGTCGTTCTGGGCAAAAACGTCACAGTAGGCCACAGCGCCATCGTCCACGGCTGCACGGTGGGGGACAACAGCCTCATCGGGATGCATGCTACCATCCTCAACCACGCCGTCGTGGGCAGAAACTGCATCATCGGGGCCGGGGCGTTGGTGCCTGAAGGAATGGTCATCCCCGACAACTCGGTGGCGGTAGGTGTGCCTGCCCGGGTCATCAAGACCATCCGGGACGACCAGCTGGCCCACAACATCGAGAACGCAAAAGCCTATGTGGAGATGGGCCGTCAGCACGCGGCGCTCGTCAGCCCCTGAAATATACTTCATCAGCTACTTGTTCTTTGCATCGTTCTGCGCTATTATTAGTTTAGGAATCCCTAGTTCCATTCCGCAAATATTTATTGGAGGTAGCTATTATGAGTATTGAGATCTCTCGCCGCAATTTTCTAAAAACCGCCGCTGCTTCGCTTATTTTAGCGGGGGGGGGGGTATTGACCGGCTGTGACAGCAGCAAGGACAATGACACCAAAAACCCCCAGTTCGTAAAGCACGGGAAAGATGATGCTTTTACTTTCAATGACGGCACGAAGGTTGTTTTCTATGATGTTAAACGCCGTGCAGAGAGTGCAGAGGGAAAATCTCCCTATCATGCGATCACTTTCACATTTACTGCGCCAGACAAGGCGACCGCTACTCTTTCTCCTCTCAATTTTGCTGCTTATGTGACTGCACCGATGACTTGTATCGGCATAAATACAACTGCCAGAACGCCATCTGATTGCAATCCCGATTCCACGACTACACCCAGTACTACGATTCAAGCCAATAAATCCAAACCTATTCTCGCCAAGTTCAACTATGTGGAAGGAACACCCACATTCAAGATCACATACAACGGTCAGTGCATCAAGTTCAAAGAAAATGCAGACAGCGACAAAGCCGATAAGCCCTATCTGTCTACCGGTATCTACACTGATATTTTCTGATTTCCGTAATTATAGTCTTCCGGCTGTGTAGCTGAATCGTAGCGCCTTCCTCGCTGAAAATTAAGCACCCGTTTCCCAAAAATTTCACAGCCCGATTAACAAATCTTTCACAGGAAAGACATGATTTTGGCCGGTAATTCGGGTATACTATAGCTCACAAGGGTGCGGGGCCGCAACCGCCCCTTGCACATGATTCCTCCTCACACCAAAGCAATACCCCAAACAGCAAGACCCCCTCTGGCGTCGCCGCAAGCGCCAGACGGGGGTCTTGTTGTATCCGGGAAACAGAACGCCCCCGCTCAGCACTTCCTGAGCAGGGGCGTTTTTGTGTATTTACATCATGCCGCGGAAGACAGCCTGTGCGATCTGGAAGTAGAGGATCAAGCTGCAGGCGTCCACGATGGTGGTGATGAAGGGGGTCGCCATGATGGCCGGGTCGGCGCCCAGCTTCTTGGCGGCCAGGGGCAGCATACCGCCCACCAGCTTTGCGAGGATGACGCTGAAGAACAGCGACACGCTGACGACCACTGCGTAGCCGATGACATTGTCATACTGGCCGGCGTAGAGGTAGGTGTACATCAGGTAGATGCGCAGACCGTTGACAAGGCCCAGCACAGCGCCGACGATGGCGGAGACCCGCAGCTCCTTGCCCAGAACTTTGAGGAAGTCGCTGGGCTCCACCTCGCCCAGAGCGAGGCCGCGGACCATCAGGGTGCTGATCTGGTTGCCGCAGTTGCCGGCGGTATCCATCAGCATGGGCATGAAGGAGACCAGCAGGGGCAGGCTGACGAAAGCCTCTTCGTAGTGGGTCGTGACCATGCCGGTGAAGGTAGCAGAGAGCATCAGGATGAGCAGCCAGGGGATACGCTGCTTGGCGTGGGTCCAGACGCTGGTGCCGAAGTAGGTGGTGGCATCGTCGTCGGGCAGAATAGCTGCCATCTTCTGCATATCCTCGGTGCTCTCATCGGTCAGGACGTCGATGGCGTCGTCGATGGTGATGATACCGACGAACATGCCCTCGTTGTCCAGAACAGGCATCGCGGTGAAGTCGTAGCGCTGCATCTCGCGGGCCACATACTCCTGGTCATCCGTGACCTTCACGGTGACGACATTGTCGTCCATGATGTCCACGATGGGGGTAGAGGGGTCAGACAGCAGCAGGCTGCGGGCCGACACGACGCCCAGCAGGCGGTTGCGCTCCACCACATAGCAGGTGTAGACCGTCTCAGCGTTCTCACCCTGCTTACGGATAGCGGCGAAGGCGTCACTGACGGTCATCTCCTGCCGCAGACGGACGTATTCGGGGGTCATCAGGCTGCCGGCAGAGCTTTCGGGGTAGTTCAGCAGCTTGTTCAGGCTCTCACGGGTCTGGCGGGACGACTTTTCCAGCACCCGCTTGACCACGCCTGCGGGCATATCTTCCAGCAGGTCGGCGGCGTCGTCAAGGCTCATATCCTCGATGGCGCTCACCAGCTCGACGTCGGAGAAAGCATTCACGAGGTCGTCGCGGGCCTCATCGGACATATAGGCAAACGCTTCCGTTGCAACGTCCTTTTTCAGCAGACGGAACACCACGAGGCGGTTGTTCTCGTCCAGCTCTTCCAGCAGCTCGGCCAGGTCGGCGGGCTGCTCTTCCTCAGTCACTTCGCGCAGCTTGACGTACTGCTTTTTGACGAGCAGCTTGAGCAGACGGCTCTTGGTCAGCATCTCGGGGTTGGCCTTGACTTCTTCGTCGTTGGCCTCCTCTTTTTCGGCCTCGCGGACGTCCTGCTTGAGGTCTTCGGTGGCCTGCTCATTCAGGTCTTCGGCCAGTTTCTGGCGCACCTCAGCGGGAATATCCGTGGGCAGCTCCTGCACCGGAAGAGCCTGTTCCTCTTCGCGCTCCGGGGTCTTCTTTTCTTCTTCCATTTGTGTTCCTCCTCTTTTCTGTCTCAGGAGGACACAGCCGCATCAACGCAAAAAGCGCCGCTCCTGCGCCGCAGACCCCGGGCCGCACTGCCCATCTGTACGCACAAAGCTGCGCCTCTTTTGTACGGCAGCCGGACAGCGGATCCTCCGCTGTTCAGCGTACAAAAAAGGCGAACGCAGCACCTTTCGCGGTCGTTCCGGCCGCATCATTCCATCGTCTTCGACTATGATCCGGGTCCATTGTCCTGCGTTCACCTCCACAAATTCGTTTTACTAAGTTTCTTAGCCTACAGGTTTATTATATCTCCACTCAAATGCCCGGTCAACCCTGTAAGGCGTCCATTTCCGGAATATTGAGGCAGAAAAACGCACAGCGCCCTCCCCGGTGCTTGCGGCTTCACCGGAAAGGGCGCTGTGTTTGGATATTGCTTTGGTGTGAGGAGGAATCATGTACAAGGAATCGGTTGCGGCCCCGAATCCTCATGGCTGTAGTATAGCAGATTCCGCACCGGATTTCATGAAAAACCTATGAAGAAAGTGTAAAAGACACAAAAATACGCCCCGGACACTGTTTCCAGTGAGCGGGGCGCTAAAAACGGGATCCGTTTTTGACTGCGGCAAGATCCCTGCAAGCAGGTCTTATGCAGCAGGCGGGGCAAGGTATCTGCGAACAGACCTTATGCTCCTGACACACGCGAAGTATGCTTTCAAGGACCCTCGCGGGCGCTTTGGTATTTCAGGCTCTGCCCGCCCCGACGCGTTCGGAGGCGGGCAGAGAGTTGAAATCAGTTTGGAGTACAAAGCTCCAGTCTCTGCGTAGAAATAAACCTGTCATTTCTTCTCTGGCCGGGGCCACAGTTTCGTACTGCTGCGTTGCGCAGTAATCGCCAGCACGGAGCAGCCGCCCTTTCGGGACTAAGGTGCCGCTGCGGCAAAATTCCAGCCAGAGTCAAAAGAACTTTGGTTTACTTGTACAGCTCGACCAGACGGGTCAGATGCTCGTAACGGTCGTTTGCGACCTGCTCGTTGCGAGCGAACAGCTGCTTTGCACGATCCGGGAATGCACGAGTCAGGCGGCTGTAACGGGTCTCGTTTGCCAGCAGGGCCTGATACTTCTCGGCATCCACAGCCTTGGAGGTCAGGGTGAAGGGGTTCTTGCCCTGAGCCTTGTTGGCCGGATTGAAGGTGAACAGGTTCCAGTAACCAGCCTCAACTGCCTTCTTCATCTCGTTCTGGCAGTTGGTCATGCCGCCCTTAACACCGTGCAGCTCGCAGGGAGCGTAGCCGATGATGAGGGAGGGGCCGGGATATGCCTCAGCCTCTGCGATAGCCTTGACAGCCTGGTTCATGTTAGCGCCCAGAGCGATCTGAGCAACATAGATGTAACCGTAGGTCATAGCGATCTCAGACAGGCTCTTCTTGCTGATCTCCTTACCAGCAGCAGCGAACTGGCAGACCTCGCCGATGTTGGAGGCCTTGGATGCCTGTCCGCCGGTGTTGGAGTACATCTCAGTATCGAAGACCATGACGTTGACATCCTCGCCGGAAGCCAGGACGTGGTCCAGACCGCCGAAGCCGATGTCGTATGCCCAGCCGTCACCACCGAAGATCCAGACGGACTTCTTGGCGATGAACTCCTTGCTCTTCAGGATCTCAGCGGACTCGGTGCAGCCAGCGGCAGCAGCCTTCTCCAGCTCAGCGATCAGAGCCTTGGCGGGGGCATCGTTCGCCTTGGTGTTGTTCTTGGTTGCCATGAACTCGTCAAAGGCAGCCTTCAGCTCAGCAGAAGCCTTGTCAGAACCAGCGACCTCAGCGATGCGCTTGATCAGGTTCTCACGGACGGTCTTCTGGCCCAGATACAGGCCCAGGCCGTGCTCTGCGTTATCCTCGAACAGGGAGTTGCACCATGCAGGACCGTGGCCGCTGTCCTTGTTGACAGTGTACGGAGAGATGGAAGCAGTACCGCCCCAGATAGAGGAGCAGCCGGTGGCGTTGGAGATGTACATCTTCTCGCCGAACAGCTGGGTGATCAGACGTGCGTAAGAGGTCTCAGCACAGCCTGCGCAGGAGCCAGAGAACTCCAGCAGCGGCTGGTTGAACTGAGAGCCGATGACGGTGTCGTCTGCGAACTTAGAGGGCTTCTTGGAGATGTTGGCGACGCAGTAGTCGAAGACTGCCTGCTGATCGGCCTGAGACTCCTGAGGAACCATCTGGATAGCCTTGGTGGGGCAGACGGTGACACACTCGCCGCAGCCCATGCAGTCCAGAGGAGACACAGCCATAACGAACTTGTACTCGTTAGCGGGCTTGTTGTCGCGGCTCTTGGTCTGTGCGGGAGCTGCTGCCAGCTCGTCAGCGGTCAGCTGGAAGGGACGGATGGTTGCGTGAGAGCACACGAATGCGCACTGGTTGCAGCCAACACACTTGGAAGCATCCCACTCGGGGACGTTCACAGCGGTGCCGCGCTTCTCGTAAGCAGAAGCACCCTGCTCCCACTCGCCGTTTGCGTTAGCAACGAAAGCAGAGACAGGCAGGCTGTCGCCGTCCATACGAGCGATGGGCTCCATGACGTCGCGGATCTGCTTGACCAGCTCGGGACGGCCAGACAGCTCCTTCGGAGCGGGATCGGCCTCGGGGTTGGACCAGGAAGCGGGGACGTCCACCTTGTGGATGGCGTCAACACCGGCATCGATGGCCTTCCAGTTCATCTCAACGACGTCCTGACCCTTCTTGCCGTAGCTCTTCTGAGCTGCCTGCTTCATGAAGTTGACGGCGTCCTCGATGGGCATAACGTCAGCCAGCTTGAAGAAAGCGGACTGCAGGATGGTATTGGTGCGCTTGCCCATACCGATCTCGATAGCCTTGTCGATGGCGTTGATGGTGTACAGCTGGATGTTGTTGTCAGCGATGTACTTCTTGGCCTCAGCGTTCAGGTGATGGCCCAGCTCCTCATCGTTCCACTGGCAGTTGATCATGAACACGCCGCCGGGCTTGACATCCTGAACCATCTTCATGCCCATGTGGATGTAAGCGGGGTTGTGGCAGGCCACGAAGTCAG
>OGFY01001889.1_pt1 | contig 13872 bp, 10 predicted proteins | sample 1570951 | NCBI WGS metagenome assembly OGFY01 (sample SAMEA2581942, study PRJEB24529) | metagenome | biome: Human gut stool | place: China | collected 2011
CCCATATGATTCTTTTTTGATGTTGTTTTGAAAAAGATGGCGCAAAAGTACAAAAAAGATTCGTGTTGGCATAGGTTTCTCCTAGAAATCACTTTTTCAAACGTTCCTCCAGAAAAGCTTGTAAAATACGGGCATGATTATAAACCGGCTCCTTCGAAGCATACAAAAGAGTCACTGATTCACAGGATCGTATCCGGGATAAAAACTCGGACGTTTTATCAGAAGTTTCAAGTTCTTTTCGATAAATCTCTGCAAACTCTTGCGACACGCCATCATCAATCTGCTGTAGAATTTTCTTAAATCAGATGAAGGAGTCAGTTCCTTTGCCCAATAGTCATACTTTAAATGTTCTTTTTTCATTCCGCGCGGCCAAAGGCGATCTACTAAAACACGATACCCATCTGTATCAGAAGGATCCTCATATACACGTTTTATTTTTATTTCAGTCATACCTAATCCTATTTTAATAAAATAACCCATAAAAACTGAAAAGGTTTATTTAAAAAACACCCTCAAACGGCCACAAAAGGCTTTTCACGAAAGTTACAGACATAATCGATTAAACGACCTCCTTTATTTCTCATAACGGAAGTTACAAAAGATGAAATATAGAACATTCCTGTTTAACATACCCCTTACTAGTGCTACAAAGAGATCATAATAATGAATACCTATTTAATAAAGACAATATACTGAGAAACAAACAAATGGAAAAGTGATTCCACAGACGAATTGTCCGGATTTCATTCATAAGCATATAATCTTCTATTTCACAAAGCTTTGCATCTTTACAAAATCAGACAATCTTAAAATAAATGAAGAAATATTTGCAACCAACAAAAACTATTTATATTTTTGCGACCGTTTTGCGAATTAGGCGTATCAAACGCCGGATTCTTAAAAACAATTATTGGCGAATAATAACAATTAATGTTTAACCAAACCAATTTAAAATTTAGAGAAATGAAAAAAAGTATTTTTATGTTTGCATTGGCAACATTGATGATCGGAAGTGTATTTGCTCAAGACAATGATGCAAAACGTCTTCCGGGATATAAAACAACCTTTGAAGGCAATGGATTTTGGAACAACTGGTTCATGTCAGCAAACTTTGGTGCACAATCTCTGTTCGCAGAAAATTCAAAAGACGCTAAATTCAGAAACACAATCACTTTCATGCCGACACTTTCTGTAGGTAAATGGTTTAATCCTTACTGGGGAGTTCGTTTACAAGGTACAGGCGGTTCACTGCACGGATTTACTTCTGGCGCTAACTCAATGTTGCACTATCAATATGGTGCTGTTCACGCAGACTTTATGTTCGGACTGATCAACTTCTTTGCTCCTTATAAAGAAAACCGTCGTTTTGACATCGTTCCTTTTGCAGGTATTGGTGGAGCATTTATTCGTAAAGGCGACCAGTCGTTTACAATCAATGCAGGTATCCAGGCACGTTACCGTATCTCAAAACGTTTCGATATTAACGTTGAATACCAAGGAGCTATCCTGGATGACGATATGGTGGTTCGCGGTGGTTTTCCGAATGATGGAATCAGCGGTCTGACAGCCGGTGTTACTTTCCGTTTCGGCAAAACAGGTTTCAAGAAAGGCTACTCTTCACGTCAGTACAACGCTATCAAGAGTAACTACTCTGATCTGGAAGCAAACTACGCAACTTTGAAAAAAGAAAATGCTGCACAACAAGCTGAAATAGCAGAACTGAAAGCACGTAAACCGGAAATTGTCAAAGAAGAAACAATAATCGACAATTCTGAAATCAAGGCTCTTCCGAGTACAATTACTTTCCCATTCAACAGCAGCAAAATCGAGCTTTCACAGGAAGTTAGTATCTTCAATATTGCTGAATTCCTGAAAGCAAATCCAGAAATCCGTGTTCGTCTGACAGGTTATGCTGACAAACGTGGCTCAGAACAAGCCAACAGAATTGTTTCTGAAAGACGTGCCAATGCAGTAACTGAAGTGTTTGTCAACAAATACGGAATTGCAAAAGACCGTATCACTACAGAGTTCAAAGGTACCAGCACTAAGTTTGAAAATGATGACTGGAACCGCGCAGTAGTGGTAGAGCTGATCAAGTAATAACAATTATATTACCTTCAAAAAAGCGCATTGATTGAGAATATCAATGCGCTTTTATTTTAATGATCTTTTTTCAGCTCTGCCGCACATTCAGCACAACAGCCTTTCAAGACATAATTTATACTTCGTACAGCAAATCCCTCGGGTAAATCGACCACAGGAACGTGGATATTCTCAAGGCAAAAAGTCTTATGACAATATTCACAATAAAAATGTGTATGTAGATCCTTTACCGCACAAGTACATTCACTATCACAAACCGCATATTTCAAAGACCCTGTACCATCATCTACACTATGTGCCAAATGATGAGAGACAAACAAAGTAATCGTACGAAATATGGTCGACTTATCAACTGTATCCAGCTTATTTTCCAAATCAAGAAGTGAAACAGCCTGCTCCGTCTCCATCATGGCCTTTAAAACCAACATCCGTATGGCTGTAGGTTTTATGCCCCTCTGCTCCAATATCTTCAAACACAAATCTTCCATTATCATTTAATCATTTTCTGTATACGAACAGCATTCATAATTGCAATCAATGTAACACCAACATCCGCAAAGACAGCTTCCCACAAAGTAGCTATACCGCTTGCCCCTAAAATCAGCACCAACAACTTCACACCAAATGCCAACAATACATTTTGCCAGATAATCCGACGCGTACAACGCCCAACCTTAATAGCTGTTGCCACTTTCGAAGGCTGATCGGTCTGGATGACTACATCCGCCGTTTCAATGGCGGCATCGCTACCCAGTCCTCCCATAGCAATACCCACATCACTTAGAGCAAGTACCGGAGCATCATTCATCCCATCACCAACAAAAGCAATCTGATTGCCCTTCTCCTCCTTCAATCTCTCAATATGCTCCACCTTTCCCTCCGGCAGGAGATCACCATAAGCTTGAGTTATTCCTAACTTATTTGCAAAAATGGTAACAATACTCTGTTTATCGCCCGACAATATCTGAATATTCTTAATATTTAACTCTTTAAGTGTCTTGACAGTATCTGACGCATCGTCTTTTAACACATCCGATAAGATGATACAACCTATATATTTATCCCCGACAGCACATACAACCGTTGTTTCTGTTATTGAAAGCACAGCCTTCGGAAACTCAATGGAATATTTCGATAACAATCTGGCATTACCTACCAGCACCCTTTTTCCATCAATCTCAGTCATCAACCCATAACCTGCAATCTCTTCTATATTCTTAGTGACAATCAGATCAATCCCTTTATCTTGAGCATAAGCTACAATAGCCCTAGCTATCGGATGGTTACTGTTTTTCTCAATGGAAGCCACTACACGCAATAAATCTTCTTCTGAAGTCCCGGGAACAACCCGACAAGATTCTACTTCGAAAACTCCTTTAGTCAGAGTACCTGTTTTATCGAATACGACTGTATTCACACGAGTTATGGCATCCAGATAATTTCCACCTTTAAACAGAATACCCAATCGGGATGCTGCCCCAATTCCCCCAAAATACCCTAATGGAATACTGATAACCAATGCACACGGGCAAGAAATCACCAGAAAAACCAATGCTTTATACAGCCAATCATTAAAAACAAACCCAAACAACGGATTTATAAATGAATAAATATATGGAATCAACACAATCAGAAATGCAAAGCCGATAACAATAGGAGTATAAACACGTGCAAATTTTCTAATAAACAATTCTGCAGGTGCCTTACGTTCGGAAGCATCCTCTACAAGTTCCAGAATACGAGCCAATGCACTTTTATCAAAAGGCTTTGTCACTTTCATCCGAATTACTTTGTCTGTGACAATCATACCTGCAAGTACCTCTTCTCCCCTACTAATATCCCGGGGAACACTCTCTCCGGTAAGAGCTGCCGTATTGAATGCCGCCACTTCATCCAACATTACTCCATCCAACGGTACACGCTCACCGGCTTTTATCTCAATAATTTCATTTATAAGAACCGATCTCGGATCCACCGTAACAATCTCATTACTTCTCACAACCACAGCCTTTTCAGGTCGAACATCCAGCAAAGCGCTGATATTACGCTTAGCCTTGTCTATCGCTTTATCCTGAAATAATTCACCAACCGAATAAAATAACATAACGGCAACTCCCTCCGGATATTCACCAATATAAAAAGCACCTAACGTTGCAACCGACATCAACGTAAACTCACTAAAGAAGTCTTTCTGAAGAATACTCTCCCATGCTTCTTTTATCACAGGTAAACCTACAGGCAGATAAGCCAGTATATACCAAACCAAAGATATCGTATTATCTCTGAAAAAAGCAACATCCAACTGATTCATTATTGCACCCGCTATCAACATTAATAATGAAAGTATTACCTTCCAATATTCCTTTATGAAGCCATTCGCTTCCCGACAGCTTTCTACTCGCACATTTGCATTCATTTCACATTTACAATGTCCCATAATCCAATCTACTATTAGGTTTATGATGCAAAGGTAGTAGTTTTCAAGTGCAACAAAGTTGCAAAAATTCTATCGGGAAAAGAATCAAGGATATTCAGAGACCGAAAGAAACATCTTCTTACATTAAGACAGGAGCAAGGAGTTTTACCAAAAAATATCCTCCGACAATTAGCCATAAATACAGCAAAGAAGCAAGTACAAATGGCTTGGCACCAGCTTTCTTAAATTTGTCGATACTGGTTTCCGCACCTAATGCAGTCATTGCCATAGTCAGCAAGAAAGTATCCAGATTATTGATAAAAGCTATTAAACTTTGTGGCAATAGATCAAAGGAATTAAAACCGATAACCGCTAAAAAACCGATAGCAAACCACGGAATAGATATGTCCTTCATACTACCTCCTTGTCCACCAGCTTTCACGGCAGCCCTGGATACCATAAAACTGGTTATCAACAAAACAGGTACCAACATCATCACACGAATCATCTTCACGATAATAGCAACATCCGAAACCTCCTTCCCCATCGCATTTCCCGCACCAACAGTGTGCGCCACTTCATGCAACGTAGCACCGGTAAATATCCCCATCTCGTTGGGTGAAAGCACAAAAGTTCCATTTCTATATAATATAGGATAGATAAACATGGACAAAGTTCCGAAAATAACTACAGTAGAAACAGCAACCGCCGTTTTATATGGTTTTGTCTGAATGGTCGATTCGGCCCCTAAAATAGCCGCTGCACCACAAATTCCACTACCGATAGAAGTAAGTAACGCCACTCCACGATCCATTTTAAGCATACGACCGATTAAGATACCTCCAAGAATCGTTATGGTTACTACAATAGTATCAATCAATATCGCGGGCAGCCCCACCGCCAATACATCCTGAAAAGTCAACTTAAACCCATAGAGGATAATGCCTATCCGTAAAATACGTTTTGAACAGAACTGTATACCCGGTACCCACGTCTCAGGAAGATTGTTTCGGAGACTGTTAGCATACAACATGCCCAAAATGATTCCGACAATCATCGGACTGAAAGAGAGTTTCTTTATGAACTCCATGTCACCTATATAAAAGGCCGCACATTAAAACAGGTCTATCAACAAAACCCCGTGAAGCATACTGTTTCTTTTCTCGCTCAACATAAATGAATTTATTTATAATGTCTTTAATTAGTACACTACAAAGGAAGCATTTTAAATTGAGAGACAAACACTTAATTTTTTTATCCCTTATAACCTATGGTTATTCACATCCACTGAAAAAGACAGCAAGAACAACCGGTATCTTGAAACAGCAACCACACTATTCAAATCAACATATGATTCTCCGGTGCATCCGCCAATGATAAAATCACTGTAAAACAACTTCCTTTACCTTTTTCAGAGTGTACTTTTATACGTCCCGACAACCGCTCGATAATAACTTTAGAGATGGCAAGACCAAGACCGCTTCCCTGTTCAAACTCGTCAGTTTTATAGAAACGCTCAAAAATCATCATAAGTTCCTTTTCATCAATTCCCTTACCACTATCTTCCACATATATACGAACCTCCCTATGCTTCTTGTCTACTTTACACCCCAAAGCGATATATCCATTTTGGGTAAACTTGTTAGCATTATTCAAAAAGTTTGAAATAACCTGAACAAAACGGAGACGATCTGTATGAACAGGCACAGAAACAGTATCATCCAATTCGAGACGAAACTGTAAAGAAAGCCGGATTAAGGGTTGGTACGTCTTATAAATCTCTTTGACAATATCTGTCATATTCCATTCCTTCATGTCAAAATCCAAACTTCCGGAATCTAGGCGGGAAATTTCCAGTACATCATTAATGAGCTTCAAGAGCAATTCATTATTATGATTAATAATTTCGAGCATACTCGCCTTTTCATCCGGATCAATCTCCTCGGAGCCCTCACCCAACAATACATTTGTAAACCCCACAATGGCATTGAGTGGAGTACGGATTTCATGACTCATATTATTAAGGAAAGATTGTTTCAGTTCAGCTTTCTCAGCCATTTGTTTCGCCACAATCAACTGATGCTCACGTTCTACCGACTCTTGAAGATTCTGCATGATCCCCGCCAGCAGCATCTCTCCTTTAATATCCTTCAGACTGCGGCATCGTAATTCATACCATTGATAACCTTTCTTTTCATCAAAACGGAAACGTACCCGTTGTATTTCTACACCCGGAGATTTGCACAATGCTTCATAAAAAGAACTTAATAACTGCGAGTCATCAGGATGTACATACTCCAAAAAATCAGTTCTCTTAAACTTCCTTTTTTCTACTCCTGTCAGACGCGCATAATTATCATCAAACTCAATATCACTTCCCTGCATATTCCAAAGCGAAATCTGTCCTCCATCCGCAGAAAGAGTCAAACGCTTGTGTGCCTCTTCCAGTATTTTCAAGTTTTTGCGTTCAATCAGCGAACGCCGCCGAGTATGCAGCAAACTGACAGAAATAAAAATGAATGCAAAGACAAATAATACACCCAATAAATAAAATTCCTCACGATAATGATCATAAATAGGATAATTAATAATACGCACATTCTTGCCCACGTTTTTAATATCATAACCATTATAAGTAGAAAAAACGCTCCAATCGAGAACATATTCTTTTCTCAAATCCCTTATTTTAGGCATACCTATTTTTTCTTTATTCATCAACCGGGTAGACAGATCAGCTGCAGCCTGCACAGAAATCTCTTTGGTGGCCATATAGCCGCCAACAATTTTATTTCCTTCTCCGAATCCGGCATGTACACAACTAAATGAAGGTATGCTTAAGGCATTTACTATCGGAAACGATACCATATCGAATTTATCAAGCAGAAATGCTTTCTTCCCCTGCTCACTTTTTGAATTTTCCATCATTACAAGCAAAGAAGCACCTTTAATATACCGGAAGGGGCAAAGGCTTATTGTCAGCTCATTCTTTTTTATCCGGTTATTTGCTACGGCAGGCATCAGATTATAAAACTCAATCATTTCTCTCATTTCTTTATATTCATACTCCATGGAGAATGCTGATTTATGTCCCAGAATCTGTACATCTTTTCTATCAACCACCTGATTTAATAAGTCAAAAGATTTATGACCGAGAGGCGTCAAGTCAATGTTATAAACGATTTCCAGACCAACATGTGGCTGCAAAGACCTTATAAATTCCATATTATGCTTAAAGTCGGGGGTATCTCTTAGAGCATATACTTTCCTGGACTCATATTTTTTCAAAAGGTCTTCATCAGGAAAATGCACATTACAAGCTACCACCGGAACAGAATAGAGCAAAGGATGTCGAGTCGATAATAAAGAATGGGTAGCCTGATCTCCCATCGCCATAACAAGGTCTATCGGCTTACTTTTCAGAGCTTCAAGATAATTACTGATGTGTTCTATTTCGACTTTTTGGCCGAAACGGTTACAATCAAGATAGTATTTATCAAATATAGGTTCTACACCCTTCGACCTAAATTCTTTCTTCAGCAGTTCTTCAAATTGTCCCCGGTCAGCCTCTTTTTTTGAACAAGAATAGATAAGAGAAATATGTTTTTCGTTTCGATGGTTGGTTACATACCATTGTTTGAAATTATACCCACATAAAAAGCCCCCCAACAAAAGAATGGAGGCAAAAATATACTTAAATTTAGGATTTATGAATTCCATAGTTAATTCTCTATCCAGGCAAAAGTAACATAAATTTAATTAATAAAACAATATCTGAGTAGAAAATGGCAATTGTATTCCATCTTTTATTCTTATCAGTATCTAGACTTTTCCCAATCCTATTTCTTAGCTTTTTTCTTGTAAACCCGATATCTTTTTAATATCTTTATCCCGGATCATTAATATATCTATGATTATCCTGTTCCAATCTACTCAATAACCTTTTTAACTAACCACAATGAGCAATAGAATAGTTAGCCGAAGTTTGATGGGAGCCCTCTGTAGCGCATGTTTCACAACAGCAAGTGCACAAGAACGACCCAATATCATTGTTTTTTTAGTCGACGACATGGGATTAATGGACACCTCCGTTCCCTTTGTTACGGACGAAAACGGAAATGCACAGAGACAACCGTTAAACGATTGGTATCGTACTCCCAATATGGAGCGCCTGGCAAACCAGGGAATCCGCTTTTCCACTTTTTATGCACAAAGCGTGAGTTCCCCTTCCAGAGCATCCATCATGACCGGACAAAATGCGGCCCGTCACCGCACTACGAACTGGATCAATGCGGAAAGCAACAACCGCACTCCATACGGACCATTCGATTGGAATTGGAAAGGGCTCACTCATCAGGATATGATCTATCCCTATTTATTACAACAAGCCGGATACAAAACGATCCATGTGGGTAAAGCACACTTCGGATGTCTGAAAAGCGAAGGAGAAAACCCTACGAATCTGGGCTTTGATGTCAACATAGCCGGTTCGGCAATCGGCCATCCGGGTAGTTATCATGGAGAAAACGGGTACGGTTGGATCAAGGGTCAAAGAGCAAGAGCCGTGCCCGACTTGGAACAATATCACAAAACTCACACCTTCTTAAGTGATGCACTCACATTAGAAGCCGGTAAAGAGATAGAAAAAGCCGTTGCAGAAAAAAAGCCTTTCTATCTAAACATGGCACACTATGCCGTTCACTCTCCATTCGAAACCGATGAACGCTTCATCAGCCACTATACCGATCCAAACAAATCTCAACAAGCACGCGCTTTTGCCACCCTGATCGAAGGTATGGATAAATCCTTGGGAGACATTCTGGATAAACTCGAAGATATGGGGATAGCGGAAAATACGTTGATCATCTTTTTGGGAGATAATGGTGGGGATGCTGCCGATTATGGTTCATCCGCTCCATTCAAGGGAAAAAAAGGATCGGAATATGAGGGGGGAGTCCGTGTTCCTTTCATTGTCAGCTGGGCACATCCCAACCCAAACAATAAATTCCAAAAGGCATATCCTATAGCCCGGAATGCCATACAAACCCAAATGGGAACGGTTATGGATATATATCCAACCGTACTTTCTGTTGCGGGTGTCAAACCTGCTCCCAACCATATCTTAGACGGAGCCGATTTAAGAAAACTGTTAAAGGGAAAGAGAGATAAAAAGCATCGTGATGATTTCTTAATGCATTTCCCACATGAGCATCGCGGCAGCTATTTCACCTCTTATCGTAAGGGAGACTGGAAATTTATCTATTATTATAACCCACAGACTCCGGAGGTGCCTACCTATAAACTGTTTAACCTCTCAGAAGATCCTTACGAAAAAAATGATCTGTCAAAAACAAACCAACAAAAAGCGAAAGAACTCTTCCGTCTAATGGTTCAAAGGCTGGAAAAAGAACAAGCTCTCTATCCGGTAGATGCCGATAAAAACGTATTGAGTCCGATATTTGTTGCCGAATAATCACCAAGACAGGGATCTTGCAACAATCTTTGCAACACGGGTTACACGGATTATCACAGACTGAAAGCAAATAAAGCAGTGCTTGTCTTGATAATCCGTGTAATTCGTATTGCCTTTTCAGGATTTAAAGTCTTTCACTGCTTTCTTCAGCCTTTCTAAATCCAGTTCTCCGGATTGCCTCCAAAGCTGTTCTCCCTCTCTCATTAAAATAAATGTCGGAACCGATTCGATCGTATAGAAATTAGCCAAAGCATCTTCCTGATCGATATCGATCTGTACTACCTCGAGAGTCCCTTCCATAAGTTTCTTGAATTCTTCTACAACGGGCTGCATACGTTTGCAATGAGGACACCACGTAGCATAAAATTCTGCCATTACCCAATCAGCAGTTGCTAATTTTTCCCTGTTCCGTTTTTGACGGGCTTCTTTTTTCTCTTCCATATCGGTATGTTTTTAAATAACTTACTGCACTCCGAAACAATGCCCAAAGAGAAAAGTTTGTGATATAACATTTATTTAAGCTATAGCGACCTAAAGAACTTAAATCTAAGCCATGGGAAAATGTTTTTCTTTAATTTGAAAAGAACCGGATAACTGTAAGTATAACTTCGGCATATCACTCCTTGAAAGTTGGAGCACGAAGTTCCCAAAAAGCCACAGAAGCAGCAGCCGCCACATTAAGTGAATCTACACTATGCGACATAGGGATGCGAACCACATAATCGGCTTCGGAAATTGTCTCGTACGGCAGTCCGTCTCCTTCGGTACCCATTATGATAGCCAACTTGGGCTCAGTCTTCAAAACCGGATCATCGATAGAGATGGAATCATCAGTAAGTGCCATAGCAGCCGTACGAAATCCCAAATCGCCAAGCCTGCTGAGAGAACCATCTATCCAAGTCCATGATACAAGAAATATTGCCCCCATAGATACCCTGACCGCACGGCGATTGAGCGGATCACAAGAGTTCCGCGTCAGCAAAACAGCATCTATGCCAAGGGCAGCAGCCGAACGAAAAATAGCTCCGATGTTAGTGGTGTCAACAACTCCATCTATTACCACGATACGTTTGGCTTCGCGGCATACTTCCTCCACACTTCTTAATTCAGGACGCCGCATGGCACAAAGCACTCCGCGGGTAAGTGTATATCCGGTGAGCAAAGCAAGTATATCACGCTTGCCTGTATAGACAGGAATATCACCACAGCGCTCAATGATAACGGCAGCGTCACCGATGATATGTTTTTGCTCACATAAAATAGCCAAAGGTTCATAACCGGCGTCTAAAGCAACTTGAATAACCTTGGGGCTTTCTGCTATAAAAATTCCCCGGTCGGAATCGATGCGATTACGCAACTGGGCTTCAGTAAGGGTACTGAATATCTCTACTCCGGGATGAGACAAGGATGATATTTCTATGATAGGCATTCTCTTTGATTTGATTAACTCTATGATTTTTCCTTTTTCAATTGTAATATGTGCAGAAAGTGTCAATACAAACACTCCCCTACCTGCCTCCCGTTATAGCTATCTTGATAACTCCCTCCAGCTTGTTTTCAAAGATACGATAAGCTTCCTCTATTTCGTTCAACGGAAACCTATGCGTAATAAGAGGAGTAGTGTCTATCCTGCCTTGCTCAATCAGACTGAGAATCTCGGCACAATCGCAACCATCTACCCCACCTGTTTTGAAGATCAAGTTCTTGCCGTACATATCGGGCAAAGGTAAAAACTGAGGTTTGTCATAAAGGGCTACGATGGTAACGATGGCATTGGGGCGTGCACACTCCCACGCCAGACGGAAAGTTTCTTCGGAACCCGCCACTTCCAACACGACATCCGCTCCACCATGATCGCTGTTGCAGAGTACAAAATCCCTACAGTTTTCAGGTTCTGTCACCAGCACGTCAGGATAATGTTCACGAACAAACCGGATTCTCTCAGCAAACCGTTCACAAACAATAATGCGCCGTGGCTTCTTTAACATCACACAGAGCAAAGTACAGATTCCGGTAGGGCCGGCACCTATAATCAAAACCGTATCATCTTCGGATATCTCCGAAATGCGAGTAGCCCAGAACCCCGTTGCAAGCACATCACCTACAAGCAGAGCTTGTTCATCACTGACATTATCGGGAATACGATTCAATCCCTGCTCGGCATACGGAACCCTGACATATTCCGCCTGTCCGCCATCAATACGGCAACCTAATGCCCATCCTCCGTCGGGGTCAGTACAGTTGTTCACATATCCGTGCCGACAAAAGAAACATTCTCCACAAAAGGTTTCGACATTGACTGTCACTCTATCACCGGGTCTGACGGAAATGACGCCGGAGCCTACTTCCTCCACAATGCCCACCATCTCGTGGCCGACTGTAATACCAGGAACTGCACGCGGAACACTGCCATGTTTAATATGAAGATCACTGGTGCAGATACTGCCAAGTGTTACACGTACGATTGCATCCCGGGCATCTTTTATTTGTGGCCTCAACTTCTCCAAAAGTTCAAACTTCCCATGTTCGACATATGTATATGCAAGCATTATATCTCCTCCTGATTAATCAATATATCCATATATGCAGCAAAAATAGTGATTTCATCGGTAAAACATATACTTTAATATCTGTTTCTGACTCATGGATAGCATCACTTCACCGGATAGAGTATGTTTTCTGTGTACCCTTCCCTGGAGCATTGCCACTTCAATATCGGCCTGTTTCCCCGTTTCTTTCTATAATTAAGTATACTTTTACAAGTGGTATGCCGTACATTTTTATCAGAATTACGCCAACATTGCATCGCGTCTTTTTGTTTTCTTTAAAGTATGGAGAACGGGATTAAAAAAATATTAAGAGATAAATATGGACTTTTTGAAAAAGATATAGAAATATTGCTTGAAAAGTTCACAAAATTTTCTGTGCCCAAGAGAGAGATTATCCTTCAAGAAGGGCAAACAGATCACTATATCTATTTTGTTGAGAAAGGGATTGTAAAAAGTACGATTCTAAGAGAGGGCAGAGAATTTATCATATTTTTTGCATTAGAAAATGATGTCCCACTCAGTTCACCCAACCTGACAGAGAGCAGACAATCACTATATACTTTAGAGGCAGTAGATACTTGTATTTTATGGAGAATCTCCCGTAAAGACTTAGCCACCTCATTCAAAGACTCTCTTAATTTATCCAATTGGGGAAGAATGATTCTTCAGGAATGGCTTACTTCATCTTCTTTCTATTTTTCATCTATCCACTGGATGAGCAAGAAAGAACAATATCAATATCTACTTAAAGAAATGCCCAAACTGATACAAAGATTATCAATGAGAGACCTCTCCGCATGGCTGGACATAACTCCACAATCCTTAAGTAGAATCAGGGCCGATATGCATTAATTACCTTTTGGTAACTTTTCATTCTTCCCTGTAACCTACCTTTGCGCTCAAATTTTAATTCTGTATGATATGAAAAGTTTAAAAGGTATTATTTATGCCATGATTTCATCAGGCACATTTGGTCTCATTCCATTATTCACTATCCCACTAATGGGAGATATGGGGATGAATGAATCCAACATTCTTTTTTATCGTTTTCTGTTTTCAACTCTTATGATGGGAGCAGTATGCCTCATACATAAAAGTCCTTTAAGTGTCAATATGAAACATCTGATTTCCATCACTGGGTTAGGTGCTTTGTATGCTCTAACAGCGTTGTTCCTTATTTATTCCTACCATTATATAAGCAGTGGAGTGGCTACAACGATTCACTTCCTCTACCCTATATGCGTCAGCTTCCTGATGGTAGTATTTTTTAAGGAGCAAAAATCAAAGGCTTTGTTCCTGGCAGCTTCACTATCATTGATAGGCGTTGCATTCAT
>OGFY01001897.1_pt1 | contig 13803 bp, 9 predicted proteins | sample 1570951 | NCBI WGS metagenome assembly OGFY01 (sample SAMEA2581942, study PRJEB24529) | metagenome | biome: Human gut stool | place: China | collected 2011
GAGTCTCAACCTCCATGAAATCACGATCTGCACGGAAGTTACGGATCTCTTTTAAAATCTGTGAACGCTTGATAAATACTGCCTTGCTCTCCTGATTCATGATAAGGTCTACATATCTCTGACGATATCTGACATCTGTATCTGTTAAGCCATGGAACTTCTCCGGAAGAATCTGTAACGACTTGCTTAAAAGTGTCATTTCTTCTGCATGGATAGAAAGCTCTCCTGTCTTTGTACGGAATGCCCATCCCTTTACACCATAGATATCCCCGATATCGGATTTCTTGAAATCTGCATAAGCTTCTTCACCGATCTGATCTCTTGCAACATACACCTGAATGTTACCCTTCAGATCCTGAATATTACAGAAGGATGCCTTACCCATAACACGCTTGAACATCATACGTCCTGCAATGCTAACATGGATCGGTGATGCATCCATGATTGCTCTTCTCTCGTTATAATCGTTGTTCAGCACTTCCTTCTTCTGTGCATCATCCAGTTCCTCTACGTCCGGCTCCTGTCTGCCTGCAAGAAGCTCTGCCTCATGCGCTGTATATGCTTCTTTTACATCTGTGCTGTGATAAGTCACATCATACTTTGTAATCTCAAATGGATCTTTGCCTGCCGCCTGTAAATCTGCCAGCTTCTCACGACGAACCTGTAACAGCTTATTTACATCCTGTGGCTTAGCCTGATTATTCTGCTTATTCTCTGCCATCTTTGTTTAATCTCTTTCTACTATATTGATTATTCTGTTTATTAGATTGCTCTCTTGATATCTAATATTCTGTATTTGAATTCTCCGTCCGGTGCTTCTACTATTACTTCTTCACCAACGCGCGCACCCTTTAATGCCATACCAACCGGCGATTCATCAGAGATCTTATTCTTCATGATATCTGCTTCTGTTGAACCAACGATGTGGAATACAATTTCCTCGTCAAATTCATAATCATATACTGTTACGGTACGGCCGATACCGACAACCTCTGTATCAACCTCATCCTCGTCAACGACTTCTACATTTTTCAGGATAGCCTCTAACTGCTCGATTCTTGCCTCAATATCACGCTGCTCGTCCTTTGCTGCATCATACTCAGCATTCTCAGATAAGTCTCCCTGCTCTCTTGCTTCCTTGATCTTTGCAGCAATCTCTCTACGTTTATTTACCTTCAGATCCTGAAGTTCTTCTTCAATTTTTTTAAGTCCTGTATAGGTAACTACCTGTTTCTTTTCAGCCATCGCCGACTACCTCCTAAACAATATCTGTGTTTTCCGTTAAGTTCTCACAAGTATCCTACATTATATTCCAGTTTCCCTGTAATGTCAAACCTGTATATAGAAAAAAGAAGCCTTAAAACTAAGACTTCTTTTCCTTAATATCAATGCAGTTGATGGGACTTGAACCCACACCCAGGTAAGTGGACATGAACCTGAATCATGCGCGTATGCCAATTCCGCCACAACTGCATGAAAACGTGCTTTATCTCACGCACTCGTTTAATATAGCACGTCATCTGCTTCTTGTCAAAACAAATTTTGTAAAAACGTCAATTTTTTTATTCTGCCTCTGAAGCTGCCTCTGTTGTTGACTCTGTGCTCTCTGCTTCAGTGGAACCATCTTCCGATGCATCTTCTGAACTTGCTTCTGTTGAATCTACCTGAACAGCTGTACCCATCAGATAATCAAGAACCTTTTCCTCTGTTGCATAGAATTTCAGATCGCTCGCTGAATATTTGGAGTTGATCGTATCCTCGTCTACTTCATTATCATCCATCAGCTTCTGCTTATATGCTTCAGTCTCTTTATCATTTGCGACCAGATTTTTTTCTAACGCGATCGAGCTGACAACGATCTTCTCCTGCATTACAGATTCAACTGTGCTCTGAAGATAGGAAACAAATGCAGATTCATCTGTATATCCATAGAAATACTGTAAGAATGTTGGTACGCCGATTCCATACTGGGAGGCACTGGACTCGATATTATCCATAACACTCTTGACATAGGAATCAATTTCGCCTTCCGGATACTGATTAAATGTTGTTTTCTCTTTGATTGCCTTTAATACATTTGCACGATCTGTACTGTCTGCAGTTTTGTCTGTATCCTTCTGAAGCTCATCTGTCAGATACTTGGTATAATCCTCCGTCGTTGTATATTTACCATCCGTAGCCGACTTCACAAGGTCATCTGTATATTCCGGTGTCGTCGTTATCTTGATATAATTGATCTTTATATCAAATACAGCTTCCATTCCTGCTACTGTTGTATCAGAATAATCATCCGGATATGTGATCGTGATCTTCTTCTCTGTACCAGGCTTTAATCCGATCATCTGATCATCAAGTCCCGGTGCTAATGCATCCTTGCCTATAACAACACTGGTTCCGGCTTCATCATCATTCTTATTCTTTTCCTGACCATTGATCGTTTCTACATAATTGATGTTGACATCATCACCATCTTTAATGGCACTGTCATAATCCTTTGTCTCTATATTATTATCTGTACAGAATGAATCAATCTTCTCATCGATCTTATCCTGTGTTACCTCTCTGGATGCCGGAACATATTCAACGCCATCATAATCACTTACCTCTGCACATTTTGCATACTGCTTGAATTCACTCTTTGTGCTTCCACATCCGCTAAGCACTCCCATGCCGACAACGGTTGCCAGGCAAAGGGTCATTACCTTCTTCATTTTCATAATATAATCTTTCTCCTCAAGGCTTCATCTTATTATTTTATCATCCTCATTTTAAGGATCCTGTTTCAACATCCGCTTTAGTTTGCCTCTGTTGTTACTTCAGTGGTTTCTTCAGAAGCCGTTGTTGCTTCTGTTGCAGCTTCTGTACTCTCTACCTTCTTGCCATTATCAAGCAGGAAAGTCATAACCTTATCTGCCAGTGTATAATACATCAGATCTTCAGAAGAATACTGCTCTCTGATCTGATCCTCTGTTGTAGAATTATTGTCTGCCAGCTTCTTAATATATGCTGTTTCTTCATCTGCATCAATCGTAATATTCTCTGCTTTTGCAATCGCACAGACAGCCTTCTTTTCCTTTACGGACTCTTCACAGATCTGCTTTACATATTCTGCAAATGATTCCTCATCACTGTATCCATAGTAGTAATTGATAAATGTTGCATAATCGAAATTATAGGAGCTTGCCTGAGCTTTCAGGTTGTCAATAATTTCGCTTGCAAGGCTTTCAACCTCATCTTCCGGTACATTCTCGATCTGTGCTTTATTAATAACACTTGTCATAACCACATTCTGTGCAGAAGTAAGTGCTGCAGTCTCATTGCTTGCTTCCAGTTCTGCTTTGATTGATGCTTCATATTCATCTACGGTTTTATAGGAAGTATTATTGGCAACCAGTTCATCGTTGTACTCTGGTTCAACCGGAATCTTAATGTAGTTTACAGTCGTCTTAAATACTGCATCCTTTCCATTCAGTTCTGTGTTTGTTGTACTGTAATCCTCCGGGAATGTTACATTTACATCAAATGTATCTCCGGCTTTATGACCTACGATCTGATCTTCAAAATCATCAATAAAAGATTTGCTTCCCAATGTCAGATCATAACCATTTCCATCAGAATTACCACCTTCAAATTCCTTACCATCTACAGTTCCGACAAAGTCGATATTTACAATATCACCCATCTTTGCTGCACTTGTCTTATCTTCATTATAAGTAGTGCAGGATGAAATAAAAGAATCTACCTTGCTCTGAATATCATCTGCAGTTACCGCTTCCGGTGCATATTCATATTCAATTCCTTTGTACTCTCCAAGCGTAACGCCATCTGCATATTTCTCGATATATTCATCGATCGTCAAATCTTCTGCTGCCTCTGTGCTGCTGTCTGATGAAGTCGCATCCGTTTGCGTTGCATTGTCAAGCTTACCGGTTGTATTCTTTTTATCGCCGCATCCCACAGCCATAGATAATGTCATTGCCATTGCAAGAGCAACCGCAAGTCCCTTTTTCAATTTCCTCATTGTACTTACCTCTATATTATTATAAAATTAGGTATCACCTATCATAGCTTTATATCACATTTCCCATTAAAAATAAAGCTATTTTAAGTAATTCATAGAAATGTCACAAACTATGCAACGTTATTGTTAAATGCCTGATTGTTCGCAATACTTCGACAGTATCCATACTTTCAGATACAATTTCCGACAATTTCACATAATGTCAATCGCCACTCGAACAGTAAATCACATTTTCCCATGCAACACAATATCTAGTATTATTTCTTTGATTTTTTCTCAATATTTTGTACTGATTGATATAGACAAACCAGAATGGTGATGCTATAATGTGTAACTGTCGGGGACATAGAGTTACAAAATATTCCAAACGATTTTTTAGTCTCACAGATTTTAAATCGTTCATTTTTTTGTCTTTTTTTCACACGCGACGCAATATGTTGGGGTTTGAGAAAATATTGCACTCAATATCTAGATAATCAATTTTGAAGGAGAATGTAAAAATGCAGGTAATCAAAAGAGACGGTCGAGCCGTATCCTATGATCGCAGCAAGATTATCGTTGCCATCCAGAAGGCAAATGCCGAAGTCGAAGACTGCGAAAAAATTTCTGAAGAAAAAATAGAAGAGATCATAGACGGTATCGAAGCAAAAAACAGAAAAAGAATGCTGGTCGAGGACATCCAGGATATCATCGAGCAGAAGATTATGGCAGAAGGGAAATTCGTTCTTGCCAAAACTTACATTATATATAGATACAGCCGTGAACTGATCCGTAAAGCAAATACAACTGACGATTCCATTCTCAGCCTGATCCAGAACAGAAACAAAGATGTTATGGAAGAGAATTCAAATAAAAACGCAACTGTTGCTTCCACTCAGCGAGATCTGATCGCCGGTGAGGTTTCAAAGGATCTTACCAAACGACTTCTGCTGCCTGAAAAGATTTCAAAAGCACATGAAGAAGGTGCGATCCATTTCCACGATGCTGATTATTTCTTACAGCCGATTTTCAACTGTTGTCTGATCAACATCGGAGATATGCTTGACAATGGCACTGTCATGAACGGCAAACTGATTGAGAGCCCTAAGAGCTTTCAGGTTGCGTGTACGATCGTTACACAGATCATTGCTGCCGTTGCCTCCAGCCAGTATGGTGGTCAGTCCGTTGATATCCGTCACCTCGGAAAATATCTGCGTAAGAGTTACAATAAATACAAAGCATTATATCAGGAAGAATTTGGCGAGAGATTAGATGCTGATACATTAGAGGAACTGGTAAAAGAAAGGCTGAACGACGAGCTTCGTTCCGGTGTTCAGACGATCCAGTACCAGATCAACACTCTGATGACTACAAATGGTCAGTCTCCATTTGTTACCTTATTCCTGAATCTCGATCCAAATGATGAATACATTGAAGAGAATGCCATGATCGTAGAAGAAATCCTTCGTCAGCGTTTAGAGGGTATTAAAAACGAAGTTGGTGTTTATGTAACACCTGCATTTCCAAAGCTGATCTACGTTCTGGATGAGCACAACTGCTTAAAGGGCGGCAAATATGATTACATCACCCGACTTGCGATCAAGTGCTCCGCAAAGAGAATGTATCCGGATTACATCTCCGCTAAGAAGATGCGTGAGAACTATGAAGGTAATGTCTTCTCCTGCATGGGATGTCGTTCTTTCCTTTCTCCTTGGAAGGATGAAAATGGCAACTATAAGTGGGAAGGACGTTTCAACCAGGGTGTTGTCAGTCTGAATCTTCCTCAGATCGGTATTCTGGCAAAGGGTGATGAAGATAAATTCTGGTCACTCTTAGATGAACGACTTCAGTTATGCTATGATGCCCTGATGTGTCGTCACAGAGCATTGGAAGGCGTAACTTCAGATGTCAGCCCGATTCACTGGCAATATGGCGCGATCGCACGATTAAAGAAGGGTGAGGTTATCGATCCATTACTTCACAACGGCTACTCTACTCTGTCGCTTGGATACATCGGATTGTATGAAACTTCTATCCTGATGAAGGGTGTCAGCCATACAGATCCGGTTGGTGAAGAATTTGCATTAAAGGTTATGAACAGAATGCGTGCAGCCTGTGATAAATGGAAGGCTGATACCGGACTTGGCTTCGGCTTATATGGAACACCAGCCGAAAGCTTATGTTATAGATTTGCACGTATTGATAAAGAACGTTTCGGTACGATCAAGGATGTTACTGATAAGGGCTACTACACAAACTCCTACCATGTTGATGTCCGTGAGAAGATTGATGCATTCAGCAAGTTCAGATTTGAGAGTCAGTTCCAGACGATCTCATCCGGTGGTGCGATCTCCTATGTCGAGATACCAAATATGCGTAACAATCTGGATGCTCTCGCGGAAGTGGTCCGCTACATTTATGAGAATATCCAGTATGCTGAGTTCAATACAAAATCCGATTACTGTCATGTATGCGGCTATGATGGCGAGATCATCATCAATGCAGATGGTGAATGGGAATGTCCGCAGTGTGGCAACAAAGACCACGCAAAGATGAACGTTACAAGAAGAACATGTGGTTATCTCGGTGAAAACTTCTGGAACGTAGGCAAGACTAAAGAAATGGCTTCCAGAGTATTACACCTGTAGGATTCAGGTCTGATGCATGTGATTCATCCGTAGCACAAACAGAATAATATATACCACATACGATCAGAATATACCGGAATTTTTATAAAAACACTTGCTATATTGAAAAAATTGGTTTATATTAAAGCTATGCATAAAGTATTTACTTGTATGAACAGTTTACATCCGATTTTTAACTAAGTGCATTAATAATTTCAATTTGTATGGTCTGCATGTCGTAGAGGGCAATGCGGGCCATACTTTTTGTATGGGAGAAATAACGATTATGAATTATATGGATATCAAACGGTGTGATATCGCAAATGGAACCGGAGTCCGAACCTCTCTGTTCGTATCCGGCTGCACACACCACTGTAAGGGTTGTTTTAATCAGGATACCTGGGATTTCAACGCAGGTAAGCCTTTTACTCAAAAAGAAATTGATACGATCATTGAACTCTGTAAGCCAGATCATATTGTAGGGCTTACCCTGCTTGGCGGCGAACCATTGGAATTCGTCAATCAACAGGGACTGCTTCCACTTCTGGAACAGTTCAAGGCTGCTTATCCGGATAAAACGATCTGGTGCTATACCGGCTATGATTTTGAAAAAGACGTTCTGGACAAGATGTATTTCCAGTGGGATTTCACTCACAAATTCCTGTCCTATCTGGATGTTTTAGTCGATGGAGAATTTGTTGAAGAAAAGAAAGTTCTGGATCTGCGATTCAGAGGTTCTACAAATCAGAGAATATTGGATGTTCCAAAATCATTAGCTGCCAAAAAAGCAGTCTTATGGGACGAGAAAGGAAGGTACTTCTAATGACCACATTTGATATTAACATTAAGAAATTGAATGAAAATGCGACAATTCCTTCTTATGGTTCTGAATTTGCTGCCGGCGCAGATCTGTATGCCTGCATGGATGAGCCGGTAACGATTGCTGCCGGAGAAACCCAGTTCATCCACACCGGACTGGCTATCGAGATTCCGGTCGGCTATGCCGGACTAGTCTATGCAAGAAGCGGTCTTGCCTGTAAACGTGGTCTTGCTCCTGCTAACAAAGTAGGCGTTATCGATGCTGATTACCGCGGAGAGATTATGGTAGCGCTCCACAATCACTCTAATGTTGATCAGACAATCGAAAGTGGTGAACGCATCGCTCAGCTTGTTATCACCCCATACATTACCGGTTGTTTCCATACTGTAGATGAATTATCCGATACCGCACGCGGTGAAGGGGGCTTTGGCTCAACCGGAAGAAAATAAACAGGCGAAAAAATGTCCATGGCACGAAATGTACCATGGACATTTTTATTCTATCCCATTAATTAAACGTGATCATACTATACACATCAGTATTTACACTCTTAGAATAAGTGTAATCTTTATCAATCTTTGATACCCAGTTCGTTAAAAGGTTATTAAAATAGGCATCATTCGCTTCTTTTGTTAACTCCGCTTTATTCGCAGCGGTTGCCTTCTCATCCGTCAGATATGTCATCTGGAAGATATGATAACCATTCTCAGTCTCGATAACCTGTGAGATATCTCCATCCTGCATATCATATAAAGTATCCAGAACCTCCTGTCCATAGCTTTCCAGGATCTGATCCTTACTCATGGTATGGCTTCCTGCATATTGCAGACTATTTGTGTGACCAAGGAAAGTAATATTCAGGTTCGGATTGTCCGATAACTGCTGTTTGATTGAAGTATAAGCCTCGTCCGCTTTTTGTTTCTGTTCTGCAATCTTATCCTTACTATATACTACGATATTTCCAAAATCATCCTCATAATAACACTCAAAGAACATATCGTAAAATGTCGTCATTCTTGCCTGCTCATCGGATACCTCTGCAGAGGAGTCGCTCATGACATGATCGTAGATCTTCTTTGCGAGTGCATTCTCCTGAAGAACACGGGATGGTGTATCTGCATCCATGCCGGTTTCTTTCAACTGCTCATCGGTCAGACTGTTATAGAAATCTTCCGCTTCCTGTTCTGCCTGTGCCTGTTCTTCCGCCGTCAGACTGATCTTATATTCATCCGCCTGTGCGATCAGCGCCTTGGTCTGGACAATATTGGAGATCACTTCACGTCTTGCCATTTCCTCGACGTTCATCTCGATGCCACCATCCGTCTCGATCGTTTTTCCCCAGATATCGTTGCCGTATTCCTTTTCGTACTCATCAATGGTTGTCTGTGCATAGATATACACCTCGTCCAGATAAATGTTGTCATTTCCGAATTTGAATACAATATATTTTCCTGTATTATCCTGACTTTCTTCTCCGCACGCTGCAAGTGTAAGTAACATCACACATGTACAGATCAAAGAAATAGCCTTTAGAATTCTACGTTTCATCCACCAAACCTCCTGTTCTTCCAGCTCACCGATTCCGGCATCTGCATCATCCTGCAAACATTACAGATTTCGGTATGCTGATCATCCTTTATTCTTCTGCAAGCTCCGCAATATCAGCTACAACTGCTCTCGCCTGCTTCCAGATTTCTTTCTCTGTGATCGTCTTCATCTTAAGCACAAAAGATGGACTGTTGCCGATCACAAATTTCATGCTTCCTCTATATTTATCTAATAACGAATCAATCTTTGCTGTGTCGATCTTCGCCTGTTTAAACATCGAAAACCGCAGCTCTGCACCCGCCAGCATAATGCTGGTTATATAGGCACGATTTGCCTTTGCCTTTAATAACGATACATCAAGCAGGTTCAGAACCTCTGTCGGCATCTCTCCAAATCTGTCGTTTAATTCGTCAATGATATCGTCGTAATCATCATCCGATGCGATATGAGATATCCTCTTATACAGATCCAGCTTAATGAATTCATTCTTGACATATTCAGCCGGTATATAAGCATCCACCGGAAGCTGTACGGTTGTCTCAAACCGTTCTTCAACCTTCTCGCCCATCTCCTGACGGATCGCATCATTTAACATCTTACAGTACAGATCATAACCAACTGCTTCCATATGACCGGACTGATCCTCGCCTAAGATATTTCCCGCGCCGCGGATCTCCAGATCCTTCATGGACACCTTGATTCCGGAACCAAGATCGGTAAATTCCCGGATCGCTTTCAGTCTCTTTTCCGCAGTTTCCTTAATAAGTTTATCCCGACGGTACATCAGAAATGCATATGCATTCCGATCTGAACGGCCGACACGGCCGCGGAGCTGATACAACTGGGATAAGCCAAATGTATCCGCATCATGAATGATCATGGTATTTGCATTCGGAATATCCAATCCTGTCTCGATGATCGTCGTAGTAACCAACACATCAATCTCATGATTGATAAACCGGTACATGATGTCCTCTAGTTGCCGTTCATGCATCTGGCCATGCGCATACTCAACGACTGCATCCGGTACAAGGGATGCGATCTCCGATGTGATCATCTCTATATTATTTACCCGGTTATATACATAATATACCTGACCATCCCGCGCCAGCTCACGCTTGATCGCTTCTTTGACAAGTTCGGGATCAAGCTCCATAACATAGGTCTGGATCGCCCGTCTGTCAACCGGCGCTTCTTCCAGAACACTCATATCCCGGATACCGATCAGGCTCATATGAAGTGTACGAGGAATAGGAGTCGCTGTCAAGGTCAGAACATCTACATTTGTCTTCATCTGCTTGATCTTTTCCTTATGTGTGACGCCAAACCGCTGTTCCTCATCTATGATCAGCAGACCGAGCTGCTTAAATGCCACATCCTTGGACAACAACCGATGTGTTCCGATCACGATATCCACCTTGCCGGCTTTCAAATCAGCAATCGTCTCCCGAACCTCCTTCGGTGTACAGAAACGGCACAACAGCCGAATCTCGACCGGAAATTCCTTCATACGTTCTTTAAATGTATTATAATGCTGCTGTGCAAGGATCGTAGTCGGCACAAGATAAGCAACCTGTCTGCCATCGTATACTGCCTTAAATGCCGCACGGATCGCGACCTCGGTCTTACCAAAGCCCACATCACCACAGATCAGACGGTCCATAATCTTGCTGCTCTCCATGTCTGCCTTTGTCTCTGCGATCGCTTTCTTCTGGTCATCCGTTTCCTCATACGGGAACATTTCCTCAAATTCCTGCTGCCAGATCGTATCCTTCGAATAGCAGAAGCCCTGTGATGCCTGTCGTTTCGCATACAGGTTCACCAGCTCTTTCGCGATCGTTGCAACATGACCTTTCACCCGGCTTCTGGTCTTCTCCCAGTCCTTACTGCCCAGCTTGTTGATCTTCGGTCTTATGCACACTTTATAAATGTATTTCTGGATACAGTCTACCTCAGAAGCCAGCACATAGAGCTTTCCGCCCTCTGCATAATTGATCGTTACATAATCCTTTAAGACACCGTCCACTTCAACCTTCTCGATACCGCCATAGATACCAACACCATAGCGTTCATGAATCACACAGTCACCCACGCTGATATCAGAGAAATCCTTGATCACTTCACCGGAATACCGAGGCTTCTGGTTCTTCTTTTTCTTCATACTGCTCCGTGCAGTAAAGACGTCGCCTTCATTTATCACAACCAGTTTCAGCTCCGGGAACTCAAATCCTGCCCGAAGTCTTCCTGTCGTAACCATTACCTCTTTCTCAGAAAGAACACGGTCGGTATCCTCTGAATAGAAGCACGCCACATCATGGCCGGCCAGATTCTCAACCATCCGTTTGGCTCTGGTCGTCGATGGTGAGATAAATATGATCCGATAATTCTTTTCTCTCCATTTTCCGATATCCGCAATTAACGCTTCAAAATTATTCCTGTAAGAATTAACTACACGGCTGTCATATGTTACATCATGCCGGATCGTAAAATACCGATCTTCATGATACAGAATAGAAAATGCGAGCGTCTGAAATGCCTGCATTTTCTGCACGATTGCCGGATAAGTAAATAAAATATTCATCATACCCGGAAGGATATAGCCCCCCTCCAGACGGCTCTCCATACTCTCAAGGAAAGTCGCCATATAGTTATCCGCATAATCTGATATCCTCGAAGTCTCATCCAATAAAATAACTGTATTCTTTGTACGGAAGCAGTCTAACAGTGATACAGTCTTACTGTAGAAATACTCTACATAACTGTCGACTCCTGCCATTCCATGGAACTCCGTCAACTGCTCTTTGATCTCCCCGATCTGCTTCTTCAGGCGGGCAGCTTCCTCTGTCTTGAATTCTTTCCGCAGCTTCTCATAATATGGTTTGAATTCCTGCTCCAGCTTACGGATCCCCTGCGCCGTCCTGCGATCAGACAACACCATCTCGCTTGCCGGATAGATCTGGATCTCCTGTACCTGCTCGATCGACCGCTGGCTTTCCACATCAAAGCTTCGGATCGTGTCAACCTCCGTATCCCACATATCGATACGATATGGGCATTCCTCTGTCAGAGGAAAAATATCAATGATACCACCACGCACCGCAAACTGTCCGACACCGTCTACGCTGTCCGCCTTTTCATACCCCAGTTCCACCAGACGCTTCTTAAGTGCCTCGACGTCCAGTTCTTCTGCCTCACGGATCGTCACCACATTTTTCTTAATATAGGACAGATCTGGCATCCTATCAAATAACGCATCTACCGTCAGAATGATCGTACAGGCTTCTCCCTCGATCAGTCGTCTGAAAATATCCATCCGCCGCCTGGTGATAGAATTTCCATGGATATCTGAGCTGTAAAATAAAATATCCTTCGATGGATACATATACACCGCTTTATCATAGAAACGGAAGTCCTCGTATAGCTGTTCCATTCTCTGTTCACTGTAAGTTACGACCAGCCTTACATGTGCATCGGATGAAAACGCATGCATCAGATACACCCGGTCTGTTCCGTCATTTCCGGATATATTGACGATGCCATCCTGCTCTTTTAACCAGTCCTTTATCTGTATATAATTTTCGGTATGTTTTACAGGCTCATTGATTGCCTTCATATCGACGCCAAATGCCAGGCTGATACAGCCTGGCTCCCTTTCTTTTTTATTTTCTGATTATTTATACCTGTCTGATCGTATCCACAGCTTTACCCTGTATACGACCTGTTCCGATCAACACATTTTATCTTTCAGTTAATTATATTTATTCATTGCTGCTGCCGCGCTGTCTTTTAAGATCAATGCAATCGCATCACCGGCATTATCACAGCCTGCCTTGATCTCCGGAAGTTCATCTTTTCCGAATCTGGATAACACATAATCTGCAAGATCCATACGATCCGGCTTCTTTCCGATTCCGACACGGACCCGGACAAATTCCTGTGTTCCCAGATGTGAAATAATATTCTTCATTCCATTATGTCCGCCGGCACTTCCTTTCGTGCGAAGACGAAGCATTCCAGGCTCTAAACTTATATCATCATAAATTACGAGGATGTCGCTTAAATCCAGCTTATAGAAATCCATGATTGGCCTAATGCTTTCGCCGCTTAAGTTCATATAAGTTAATGGTTTTACGAGAAGAACTTTGCTGCCACCGATGATACCACTTCCTACCATTGCCTTGAACTTATGCTGATTAATATTTATTCGATTTGCCTCTGCGATACGGTCAATCGCCATATATCCTACATTGTGTCTTGTTCCTTTATACTGGTCTGTTGGATTACCCAATCCTACGATTACTTTCATTCTATGTTCCTTTCGTGATTTTATTTCTTCTGAGGTTTCTTTTGTACTTTTTTCTTCTTGATTTTGTAACTTTAATTGTTTTTGTTTATTTATATCTTTTTCTTTTTTTGATGTTAACTTATCTATACCCGATATAAAATTGTTATTTTTCTTATTCTTTTGCTTAGTTACGTTTGCTGTCTGCTGTTTTAACTTTTCCTGCATTCTCGCCTTTTGCTGCTGTCTTTTTCTTTTCTTGACCTTTATTATAATCATCAGCATATTTCTCTGAATGAAATGTACGGAAGGACAATGCACAGATTTCATGCACACTCATCTGCCTGACCACTGTTCATGTTTCTCCGTCTGTGATAGAATAATTTAAAGATCGGAGGTACAAAACTATGTCAAAACATTCAGATGAAATCAGAAATAAATATATAAAAAATCCACCAGAAGGCATGACCGCTGATGACATCCGTCACATGAGTGAGAATGATTTGCTTGATATGGATTACTTTTT
>OGFY01001910.1_pt1 | contig 13748 bp, 8 predicted proteins | sample 1570951 | NCBI WGS metagenome assembly OGFY01 (sample SAMEA2581942, study PRJEB24529) | metagenome | biome: Human gut stool | place: China | collected 2011
TGCGGAGTGCGACGGACATGGACTTGGTATCAGGGTCCAGCTCCATGGGTTTCAATCCACGCACTCCTTGCGGAGTGCGACCAAATGCCGTGGAAGTGCTACACCGTCCCACAGGGTTTCAATCCACGCACTCCTTGCGGAGTGCGACTAAAAACCTGAAAGACAAGATTATGAATAACAAAGTTTCAATCCACGCACTCCTTGCGGAGTGCGACGGAAGAAGAAGCCTGCCTGGTTGAACTGGGGCTGAAAGTTTCAATCCACGCACTCCTTGCGGAGTGCGACCGTCACGCCCTGGGCATTGCTTTCCAGCGTGGCGTTGTTTCAATCCACGCACTCCTTGCGGAGTGCGACCAGTGTCTGGATCTGACCAGTGGTCAGCTATAAAGTTTCAATCCACGCACTCCTTGCGGAGTGCGACGTGGCGGGCCCTGGCCCGAGCCATCGAAGAAAAGGTTTCAATCCACGCACTCCTTGCGGAGTGCGACCGTCAGATTGATGCGGCGGTGAATTTGCATAATATGTTTCAATCCACGCACTCCTTGCGGAGTGCGACAGGTCATCGCCATCACGGAAAAGGACGAGGGCATGGTTTCAATCCACGCACTCCTTGCGGAGTGCGACCGTAAAGCCTCCTGTCCATTTCCGGCTTGTGAATGTTTCAATCCACGCACTCCTTGCGGAGTGCGACGTGGAATGTTCCGACGTCTGGATTTCCCGGTTGAGTTTCAATCCACGCACTCCTTGCGGAGTGCGACTGCGCCCGACCTTATACATTGCTACTCAACAGAGCAAATCATACTTTGCGCCAACCTCCCTAAAAAGACCGTCATTGCACGGTTGCTCTTTCTGAGTATTTATCTGTCAATCTTCTATTCCCAATGCATTACACCAATCGCCGACCTGCCGGGGAATTCGTGTGAGCTTGAGGTTGGCGCACAGGCCATGTTCAACAGTCTTTAAATAATCAAGGGACCGGAGATGTCATAGCTTTTCTCCTTACCCAATTGTTCTATTTTATGATGCCAATTGGACCCCATATGATAAATTCTGAGGCTGTCACTCTCGCTATCAATAATCTTAAGCAGCTTGTTCCTAATGTCAACCAATTGAGCAGGAGGCAATTCACATTCAAATACGGAATTCTGCACTCTCTGTCCGACATTTTCACAGGCTCGGGCAACTTGCCGCAACCGCCGCTGCCCGGCCTTGTCATCCGTAGCTACATCATACGTAATGAGAATATACATGACAACAGCTCGTTTTACTTGCCGATGAACGGAGGGTAGCAATCCAGATCCCCACGCAAATGGCGTGCCAACAAAAGGGCCTGAATATGAATCAGCAATCCCAGGGTGGTTTTTTCCTGAAGAAAAGGATGCACCAGAACGGTCTTTTTCCGTTCCTGCCAGGCATTTAATACTTTTTTACGGGAATCTTCCTTCAAAAAAACGGCTCCGGATTCTTCCTTGTCAAAATCATCTGAGGATATCTGCTTGCGGTTAATCAGGGTAAGGGCCAGGCGATCGGCAAGAGGAGCCCGGAATTCCTCCATCAGGTCCAAAGCCATTCCGGGACGCCCCGGGCGGTCACGGTGCAGAAAGCCTGCGGCGGCATCAATGCCGGAACTTTCAAGGGCGGACCTGGCGTCATGGCACAACAAACTGTATAGAAAAGATAAAAGAGCATTAAAACAATCTTTGGGAGGGCGTCTATTGCGGCTTTCAAACACCAGCTCCGGATCTTCTGTCCTCTGGCAATGGGACAAGCAGGAAAAATAGGTTTCCGCTGCGGAACCTTCAATGCCCCGCAACATGTCTCCGGAATTGCATCCACGGGCCATGCGGCAAAAAGCCGCCAGACGATCGATCGCCTCCGACAAATCTTTCCCGTATGTTCTTTGCGCCCTTAAAAGCAGACTGCGGCAATTCGCAATTTTGGCTCCTATCATTTCCCGGGCAACGCCAACCCATCTTGCCTCATCATCAGCCCAGCGGTATTGCTCCCGGCGCAACAGGATATTTCCCTTCATGAAGCCCTGTACGCCAGCCAGAAATTTACCGTAAGGATTGCAAAAGGAAAGCGTGATGCCGCGTTCCGCACAGGCTCCCATCAAATAAGGGGAAACTCCTATGTCCCATCCCAGCGTCACAATACCCTCCAAGTTATGGAGGGGAACCCGCAGCAGACACGTTCCTTCCGCATTGACTTTTACAGTATCGCCATCCTTGGACAGCCAGCATCCTTCCAGCGTCACAAACAATGTATTTAAATGCTTCTTCATAAATCATCGGCTTCACTTGTTTCCAGGCTGCCTTCAAACACACTATCCACCCGGGCTTTCATGGTCTGCCTGTGCTCCCGGCAAACGTCAGGAAGACAGTCATTGACCAGGGAACAGGATTTGCAGGCTTTGGAATACATGGGCGGCGGCGTCACTTCCCCGGTTAAAACCTCCCTGACATTCCTGATAGCCTCGGCTGTCAGAATACGCAGCTCTTCATCAAATACCACCTCCATCCTTTTCTGGGTCTTTCCATAAAACAGAAAACCGGAGGGAATCTCCAACCCAAACATTTCTTCCAGGCACAAGGCCTGGGCGCACACCTGCACTTCATCCGCACGGTGCGGTTTGGGCTTGCCAACCTTGTACTCCACGGGCGTCATGGATACGGGAATGCCGCCTTTCTCAGCATAAACAACCTCCACGACATCCGCAATGCCGTGAATTCCCCATTGGAGGGAAGAAATATGAAGAGAACGCAGGATCCTCTTTCGCCCGCGGTTTTCCGTCATGCCGGAATCCGCCCGTTCATGAAATACATTCCCCTCCGCCGTAAATTGATTATCAGCCCACGCGCATTCCAGATGAATCAGTGCGCATTGCCTGGGACAATACAAGTAATGCTGTAATGCCGCCAGGGGCACTGAAAAAAAGGAAGAAGACATCTTGGAAATTTTGTTCAGGGTGAAACACTAAATAAAATACTAAATTAATCAATTCATATATTGCAAATGATCATATGGAACCTATGATAGTTTCACATGTATCAGGCTCGCCCCCATCAGTCTCTTTCCACTCACGAACAAGAATGTGCCCGTACGATGTCCACCCTGCTTGCTCCCTTAGGGCTATCGCAATTTGGAGCCTTGATCGGCGGCATGCACGACTTCGGCAAAATGAGTGCAGACTTTCAGCAATACATGGATGCTCTCTCTCAACATATCAGTCCTCCAATTCCACAAGGCGGCATAGACCATTCCACTGCTGGAGCCCAGTTTGTCTGGAATTATTTTCCCATCCCGGAGAACTCTGAAGAATTTTTTATCTTCCGGCAAATCATTGCTTTATGTATTGCCTCCCATCACAACCCTGCTCTCATTGACTGCTTCCGTGGCACGATGCCCGGAGATGACGTATTCTCCAAGCGCATGAAAAAATCCGGAGAAAAAACCCATCTTGATGAAATCCTGTCCAAATTGACGTTTCAGGAGAAAGAGCATTACTACTCTCTCCTGAAAAAAACGGAACTGGCCACGGAATTCAAGAATGTTTACACCCTCCTTACCACACTGTTTGGCCACTGTCCAAAAAAACAAGCATTCCATGCCGGACTAATCGCACGGTTCTGCTTGAGCAGCCTTATCGAAGCGGATTACACTAGTGCTTCTGGAAAAGGAAGCTACGAAAGCATTCCGGAACCGGATTGGGAAGGAATGTTAAAAAACTTGAATAAACATCTCGAACAATTCAAGGCTGATACTCCCATCAATCAAAGCCGGGCAGCCATGTCGCAGGAGTGCCTTCAAGCTGCGCCAGGACGAGTTGGCAAGTGGAACCTTACACTTCCCACCGGTGCAGGCAAAACCCTCTCAAGCCTTAGATTTGCCCTGGAACATGCACGGCGGCACCATTTGTCACGCATCATTTACATCATTCCCTATACCTCCATTCTTGACCAAACGGCCAATGCCATCCGGAAAGTACTTGGAAATGAATATAAAGACTGCATCCTGGAGCATCATTCCAATCTGGTGAAGGAAACCCTTAACAAGGAGGGAGAAATGGAACCATGGTCACCGGAAAGAAAAACCTGGTACATGGAAGCCACTCAAACATGGAACGTTCCCATTGTACTCACTACATCCGTCCAATACTTGAATGCCTTATACGCATCCGGCAAACAGTATGTGCGGCGCATGCACTCCCTGGCAAATGCCGTTGTTATTTTTGACGAAGTGCAAGCTATTCCCCCAACCTCACTACGGCTTTTTGAACATTCGCTGGATTTTCTCGCCGGCATCTGCCACAGCAGCACCATCCGCTGTACGGCTACTCCTCCGGAAACTGCCACGGAAGACGGAACGCATGCTCATCTCATCGAAACACCTATTATTCCGGACAGCCAAGCTTACTTCGATCAATTTAGCCAATTACGTCAATGCGAGGTTGTCTGTGAACGGAAACCCTCCAATTACTGGACTGTAGAAAAAATGAGGGACTTCATCATGGAGCAAGCTTCTTCCAAAGGCCCCACCCTCGTCATCGTAAACACCAAAAAACTGGCCTCCAAACTGGCCTGCGCCTGCCGGGACCTGAATACAGAGGCGGACGTTTTCCACCTCAGCACCAATATGTGCCCTGCCCACAGGAAAGAAATCATCACGAACCGTATTGACAAAAAATCTCTGGAAAAGGCCAGAAGGAAGGGAAAAGCCGTTGTGTGCATCAGTACCGGCCTCATTGAGGCCGGAGTGGACGTAGACTTTGACGTAATCATACGGAGCGTGGCCGGCCTGGATTCTTGCACTCAGGCGGCAGGCCGATGCAACAGGGACGCCAACCGTTCCGGGGGAAGAGTTATCCTGATTAATCCCGCAGGCAATCTGGAAAGACTGGATTTTCTACCGGAACTTGAAATCGGAAGGGAAATTGCTATGGGAATGATTTGTGATCCTGAAGAAGGAGGAATTCTGGGAAATAAATCCGTTTCGCTCTATTTTAAGGACTTCTACGGCAAACTCACCCGCTCTCATAATCATGATCATCTATCCTACCCGTTTATATGCTCCAACGTCGCCACCAACATGGAGGATGCGCTATCTCAAAATTTCAAACTGATGACACATCCCCGTCAGCAGTCCAAATATGCTCCCCTCCGTCTTTTCCAGGCCTTTGACTCGGCAGCACGCCAATATCATCCGATCAAGGATGATACAATAGCTGTTATCACCCCTTATGGAAGAGGGGAAGAATGCAGGGAAAAGCTTTGGAATATGAATCCTCATACGGATGAAGAATGGGAACAATGGAATGAATGGCTCCAAAAAGCCAGAGCCTATTCCGTCGCGATTTCCAGCCAACTTCTTGAAAAATACTTGAATTCGGGAGACATTATGCGTATACAGGAAGGAGTGGATATTTATACAACAATACCTAATAAATATGATCCATTTCTGGGCTTTCTCACAGATCCCGGAGAGACTTCCGGTGCGCTGACCGTTTCCCAGATTTAAAAATTTCAACAGCTTTATATTCATGCTTAATCAAATCGAATTTAAGGTCTACGGGAAATATGCGCTTTTCTCCGACCCTCTCACCCGGATAGGCGGAGAAAAATGTTCTTATCAAATTCCCACTTATGAAGCCCTGAAAGGAATTGTAAAGGCGGTGTACTGGAAACCCACCCTGATCTGGTTAATTGACGAGGTGAGAATAATGCGCCCTATCCGTCTGGTTCCCAAAAATATGAAACTGATCAAATATCATGAAGCCGGGGCGGATTTATCCGTATATACCTACCTTCAAGATGTGGAATATCAAGTCAAGGCTCATTTTGAATGGAACATGTACCGTCCGGATATGTCCAAGGACCGGATCGACGGCAAGCATTATGAAATTGCCCGGCGCATGATTGACCGCGGAGGACGTAGGGACATCGCGTTAGGAACCAGGGAATGCCAGGGATACGTGGAACCATGCCGGTTTGGAGAAGGAAAGGGATTCTATGATCAATATGGAGACACCTCCTTCGGACTCATGTTCCATGGTTTCAATTATCCGGATGAAACGGGAAAAGAGGAGCTCTCCATACGTTTTTGGAGTCCGGTCATGGAAAATGGAACGATCCGCTTCGTGCGCCCTGAAGCATGCGAAATTGTCAAGCATGTACGCCCCATGGCGGCATGCCCGCCAAGATCCAGCGGACTGAATGATCTGAGCCTGGGAGAATGAAAGGAAAAAGAAAACGATGAACTGGATGTACGCCTTATACGCCACCTATGAACAAAACCGTGATTATGTGGGTCGTATTGACAAAGAACCGGCCCACGGCAACAGGAAAGAACGCCTCATTACCCCTCTTCTGCCGCTGTACCACAGCATGCAGAATGCTCACATCACCATCACATTGAACAGACAGGGAGAGCTAATTGATGCATCCCTCAACAATCAGAACAGTCAACCCACCATTATCCCCGTTACGGAAGCCTCAGGAGGACGCACCAGCGGAGCCTGTGCCCACCCTTTGTGTGACAAGCTCCAATACGTGGCAGGTGATAACGCTGACTATTTCCCTCCGGAAAAATCCCCGGCCAAACGGACCAAACAACTCAAAACCCTGCAGGCATCCTACGAACAATATGAACAGCAATTATCGGAATGGGCGGCGTTTGACCCCGGGAATGTCAAACTGAACGCCGTTCTGGCCTATATTCGTAAGAAATCCCTGATCAGGGACTTGATCAAGAAGGAAATCTTACATGTGGAAGATTCCACCAACACTCTGCTTCCTGTATGGAAAGGGGATAAACAGGAAATGCCCGCTATCTTTGAATTTCTGGGAGCGTCCACCCAGGAAAATGCGTTCATAAGATGGAAGATCAACAACAAGGATGGAAACCCTCCGGAAGTGTATGAAGACCCCGCCATGTACGAATCCTGGCGAATTTATACGGAATCCAAGGCCAACAAAGAAGGGATGTGCTATGTCCTGGGAAAAACAGCACCTCTGGCAACCACTCACCCGGCACGCATCAGAAACGCAGGAGACAAGGCTAAACTCATTTCTTCCAATGACAGTTCCGGCTATACCTACCGCGGCAGATTCATTGAAGCGGATGAAGCGTGCGGAGTAAGTACGGAAGTCACCCAAAAAGCCCACAGCGCGCTTCGCTGGCTTATCTCCCGCCAAGGCTGGTATGATGGAGATCTTGTCGTTCTTGCCTGGTCTCCCGGTCTGTTGAAAGTTCCGTCTCCCTGCGGCAATGTGCAGGAATGGGAACACTACACGCCCGACAAGCCAACACCGAATGACCAGGTCACCCAATTGGTTAAGCAATTTAAAAAAGAACTCTCCGGAGGAGGAAAAGAGCTGCTGCGGACATCATTGAATGAAAACGATATTAAAAACCGTGTTCTTGTTCTCAGCTTGAATTCTGCGTCGCCGGGGCGCATGTCCCTCTCCAGCTTTCAGGAATTTACCGTCTCCGAATACCTTAACAACCTGCTTTCCTGGCACTCCAAAGCCAGTTGGAAACAGCACCTTCCTAAAGACAAGGAAGGAAACGACCGATCTTATATTGGCGCGCCGTCTATCTCCATGATTGTCAAAGCAGTGTATGGAATAAAGGTAGACGATAAACTACGCAAACACGCCCTCTCCAGACTACTACCCTGTATTCTTTACAATCTACCCATCCCTCCGGACCTGGAAAAGCAATGCGTCATCCAGGCATCCAAACGACATGCCATGGAATGGTGGGAATGGGAAATGACCTTGGGAGTATCCTGTTCCGTTTATCTTTATAACCATCCACAAACAAATACTTCGTCCTCAGATACCATGAGCCTTGATCCAAAAATCACAGATCGCAGTTACCTCTTCGGCCGTCTTTTAGCCGTTGCAGAAGCCATCGAAACATCAGCGTTAAATATCACGAAAACCTCCCGCCCCACCAATGCGGAAAAACTCATGCAGCGGTTCCAGCAAAGACCGTCAGAAACATGGTCCATGCTGGAAAAAAGCATTCAGCCCTATCGCAACATTTTGAAAAAAAATGAAAACACCGTTTCTTTCTTGAGAAGCTATGATGCTTACATAGACAATATCATGGAAACATTCCTCATGGGACAATTCATGGATAACGGGCCATTAACCGGGGCCTACCTCCTCGGGTACCACTGCCAGAGAGCCTTTATTTACAAAACTAAAGAAGAAAAAAATGCTGAACTAGCAAAATAAATCTTAGAACAAAACATTAATTCAATACTATAAAACCACATCATGAGCATTAATCATAAAATCGACTTTGCCGTCATCTTTACCGTTACGAACGCTAATCCCAACGGAGACCCTCTCGATGGCAACCGGCCCAGAACCACCTTGGAAGGACTCGGAGAAATCTCCGATGTCTGTCTTAAAAGAAAAATCCGCAATAAACTGATGGACATGGGACAAAACATCTTTGTCCAGTCAGACGACAGACGTGTAGACGACTATAAAACATTGAAAGAACGTGCTACTCCCATCCTGAAACAAAAAGGTACGTCTGCTGAACTGGCACAAAAAGCCTGTCAGGAATGGTATGATGTGAGAGCTTTTGGACAGGTCTTTGCCTTAAAAGACAAAGATGCGGCAAAAGGCACCGGCGTCTCCATAGGAATCAGAGGCCCAGTCACCATTCAACCAGCCTTTAGCAAAGATACGGTGAATATCACTAGTACACAAATTACGAAAAGTGTCAGCAATGACGGAGACGGCAGCAAAAAATCTTCCGACACCATGGGCATGAAGCACCGGGTGGACAAGGGAACCTATGTCTTCTTTGGAGCAATCAATCCACAGCTGGCAGAACTCACAGGCTTCTCGGATGAAGATGCCTCCATTTTCAAACAAGTGCTTCCTCAGATGTTTGAAGGAGACGCCTCCTCTGCTCGACCGGAAGGCAGCATGTCTATTCAAAAAGTCATTTGGTGGGAGCATAACTGTAAAAGTGGTCAATACTCTTCTGCGAAAGTCCACCACTCCATTGAAATCTCCGAGGATGGAAATATTGTAAAGAAATATGATCTACCGGGATTAACCCCGGAAATGATTGAAGGCTTCTGAGCTGTTTCTTTTCACGAATGTCAAAACACCCTTCACTAAAAATGAAGGGTGTTTTTAATGAGCGTTATAGCCAAATGCTCCTTCTCGTTCTAGGGATATTAGGCCGTTCAATCTACGACATCTAAATCCACGCACTCATGAGAGTGCGACGGAGTTCGGCTTCAAGGTTCCGATTATCGTCGATGTTTCAATCCACGCACTCATGAGAGTGCGACCACTGCCGGGAAAAAATGCGGGTTTGTTTCAATGGTTTCAATCCACGCACTCATGAGAGTGCGACGCTTCGCCAGGATGACCAGCTCCCGATAAAGCCGGTTTCAATCCACGCACTCATGAGAGTGCGACAGCAACCTTCTCGGCATCCACAACGTCCCCCATGGTTTCAATCCACGCACTCATGAGAGTGCGACATCCGCGCCCGCCGTCCAGCCCGAAGCCGTCAAGGTTTCAATCCACGCACTCATGAGAGTGCGACTCTTAACGGAGCCACAAGGCTTCAAATCTCATGAAGTTTCAATCCACGCACTCATGAGAGTGCGACGGAACCCGGCGTCGGCGTCACGTCCTGCACATTGGTTTCAATCCACGCACTCATGAGAGTGCGACTGCCCCTGTTGCAGCAGATTATCAACAACACGACGTTTCAATCCACGCACTCATGAGAGTGCGACGCGGGACAAGGGCGCTTGTCTCCCGGTTGAACGGTTTCAATCCACGCACTCATGAGAGTGCGACTGTAAGCAAGATTGTTAGCAGGAATGATGCTGTAAGTTTCAATCCACGCACTCATGAGAGTGCGACATATTAAAACGCTTAACTCTGACGTGTACGAGGGTTTCAATCCACGCACTCATGAGAGTGCGACCCGGTATTTATTTTTGCCGGCATACGGGGAAACAGTTTCAATCCACGCACTCATGAGAGTGCGACTTTTCCCCCCGGTGGACATAGTATGAACGGTAGCCGTTTCAATCCACGCACTCATGAGAGTGCGACTGGTGGAGGATGCGGAGCGGGACGGAGATAAATTGTTTCAATCCACGCACTCATGAGAGTGCGACCGGAAAGACTTTGCAGTCCGTCAGAATTCAAAAAGTTTCAATCCACGCACTCATGAGAGTGCGACCAGCCCGTTCGGCATCAGCTCATTCGTCCCTACTGTTTCAATCCACGCACTCATGAGAGTGCGACGAGGTTATCGCGGCAAAGTTCCCCCTTCCAAAAAGTTTCAATCCACGCACTCATGAGAGTGCGACCAGCGGTTCCGAGTAAAAAAGGGGCGGCTCCGAAGTTTCAATCCACGCACTCATGAGAGTGCGACAAAAAGACCCGGAGAACGATGGCCCAAGATGGAGTGTTTCAATCCACGCACTCATGAGAGTGCGACTCCGGGGCGTCTATGACACTGATTATCAACAGTGCAACGGGCGTTTTGCGCCAACCTCCCATGGGAGGTACAAAGATTCCAGGTCGTAAAAAGAGATGATAGTTGTCAAGCTCAGAACCCCAACGGATTACGAAAATCGCCGGTATTCCGGAAATTTCCTGTGAGCTCGGGGTCGGCGGAAGGAAGACCGGGAGAGGAGCTTTTCATGCGTTAAAAAGCCCGCATCTCCGGCAACCAGGGCCTGTGCACGAAGCAGAAATATCTTAACCTGTTCCCTCTTTTCCGTCCAGAATTTTGTAGGCCTCTCCCCGGAAACCGTTTTATTCTGTTTTCCACAAAAGAAGAGGCGCCCCGGGATAGCCGTGGTCCCGAAGCGCCCTGCGGAAAATATCCGCGGTTTACATGATGCTTTTGCGCGTCCACCTGTTCAGGCTCAACAGCCATACCAACGCCGCGGAGACAGCGGAGGCCAGACAGGCCATCAACGGAATTTTCACGGCGGAGGACAGCCCTCCCAGCCCGATGAAGTTCACGAAGTCATAGGAGCACTGGACAAAGAAGAAGTGGCACAGATACACGCCGAAAGTAAGCGCCGCCACCTTGCTCAGCACTGGACCAGCCTTGATTCTGAGCCGGCTGACGACGGCAAAGATGGCAAAGGTCATCAGAAATACATTGATTCCGGAGAAATACCAGAGCACTTCCAGCTTGGAATACTGGCCGGGGAAGTGCTTCTGTGTTTCCAGAAAGCCGAAGAACGTAACGGCAAAACCAATCAAAAAGAGGGGAATAGTAATGGACAGCGTTTTTTTCCAGCTCCAGGCCAGTGGGTATTTGGTCAGGTAATGCGCCAGCACCATGTATCCCAGGAATCCGGAAAAGTTATAAAACATACCGTACGGATTCCAATCGCAAACACCCAGAATACCCATGTTGCCGTAATTGCCCTCATAACCCAGTGCCGGAGCAAGCATCTGGATGTAGGGGAGAGTCATGCTGAATATCCAGATGCCCAGGAAGATTTTCACATCTTTCCTTCTGGCTTGCGTCAGCCACGCGCTCATGATGGGCATGAAGAGGTACAGGCCTACCAGCATGTATACATACCACAGGGGCGTGGTATCATAGTTGAAGTTGAAGAAGAAGGTATACAGCTTGCCGACGGTGGCACTCCAGGTATAAGTGTCCATCACGATGTTGGGGCTGGCCGTTTGAACGCCTGCGGCAAAGTATCCGAAGTAGAGCAAGGGAAGCACCAGTGACCAGACAATGAGCGGAACCAGCACCCTCTTGAGGCGCCTGGAGTAAAAAGCGCCCATTTCCAAGGTGACGGGAAAGAGCAACACTCCGGAGATCATGGCAAACAAAGGCACGCACGGCCGTACCAGACTTCCCCAGAAGACAGCGGACTTAAAGTTGAAGGAACCGTCAAAACTTCCAACGAACGGATCACAGCAATGGGCCAGGACAACGAGGAAGCAGGCCAGGATACGCAGAAAGTCCACCCAGGCGATGTGGCTGCCGCGGGAGTTCAATGATTGGTTGGTGTTCATGGTTACGTGGGAAAAAAAGCGCCGCGTCATCGCAAACGTTCCTGATAATATACCCGTTTCCCGGAAACGTTCTATCATCAAATGGAGAAAAGAAACAAAAAGCCCCCAATCCCTCCCTCCCGGCAACAGGGGAAAACTCTTCGGGAAAGCCTGCGCTTCCTGCAGGCTTCCACGCCTCTTCCCCCATAAGAATCACGGAACCTTTTCCTACACCACCGGAATTGTTCACCGTGAGGCTTGGTGAAAGTTTTCTCATTCGGCGAAGTTCATATTTCATTCAACAGGATACTCCTCTTCCCCCCTTGCAAAAAAACTTTTTCCCCTCCTTTCAGTGAAGAGCTATTCCGAAACGGAAGGGGAACACCCCCAACACCCATGTTTTCCTTTTGGACCGGCAGGAGGATTTCCCTTCATTTTTATGGCTAAGATACCCGGAAGCCGGGATTCAGGCCTTCTCTACCTTTCACACGCTGTCTGTTTTAAAACTGCCCGGCGGCGGTATAAGATTGCCGTAGCGGTGAACGGTTTCGGAAACAGCCTGTTCCCGGAAATACCCCAGCAGTTCCACCCGACCATTGGCAAGCACGGGACGGTCCAGTACTTCCACATCCCAGGCATGGGCGGCATTGGCCAGAGCCTCGGAAATATCTGTTCCACGCAGGAACCGTACGCCTTGAAGGGCTTCCGGCATCCGACCGATCAATTCCGCTTCCGTTTCCACCGTCAGGGAAGCATAGTAACCATGCATTTTCTGAATCCAGGGGCGGCTCGTCCCTATGCTCAGGTGCAGGAGCACCCCGCACAGTTTCGCCCCCAGCAGCAGAATGGCGACGTCATCGTCGGACATGTTTTCCACACGGGCCAGAATTCCCTTCACCGGGGTATAGCGGAAGATATTATTTTCTCCGTAAACACGGGAGGGATCATGATCCACGCCGAATTCCTCCATCCACCACTTGGCCTGGGAACCGGCCGCGGAACGGATGCGCTTGGCGCAGTCCGGCAGCTCGGAACACAGTTTTTCCACCAGTCCGGAGATACGTTCACCCGGCGTGCGCAACTTCTGGGGCAGCGCCTTTTCCTCCCAACTTCCCAGCATGGTAAGGTAGTTGGGACCTCCGGCCTTGGCTCCAGGCCCCATGGAGGAATGGTTCCACCCGCCGAACGGCTGGCGGCGGACAATGGCGCCGGTGATGACACGGTTGATGTACGCGTTGCCCACCTGCACTTTAGTTTTCCACAAGGCAATTTCCCGTTCATCCAGGGACTGAAGGCCGCCGGTAAGGCCAAATTCGGAATCGTTCTGGATGTCAATGGCTTCCTCCAGGTTTTCCGCACGGATGATTCCCAATACCGGACCGAAGCATTCCGTCTGATGGAACCAGCTTCCCGGGTTCACCCCCAGCCGGATGCCGGGAGACCAGAGGCACGGGTTGTCTTCCGAAGGTTCCGGCTTGAGCAGCCATTCCTCCCCGGGTTCCAGCTGCGTCAGCGCACGGAGCAGATTCCCTTCCGGTTCCCTGATGAGCGGCGTCACCACGGAGTTGACTTCCCAGGATCCGCCTACCTTCAGGCTGGCGGCGGCATCCTTCAACTGACGCAAAAAGGCGGGATTGTCATAAACGGAAGCCTCCACAATAGCCACGCTGGCGGCGGAACACTTCTGTCCGGAATGACCGAAAGCGCTTTTCACCAAAT
>OGFY01001950.1_pt1 | contig 13543 bp, 7 predicted proteins | sample 1570951 | NCBI WGS metagenome assembly OGFY01 (sample SAMEA2581942, study PRJEB24529) | metagenome | biome: Human gut stool | place: China | collected 2011
ATTGCTAAAGCAATTCTTGGCGATGTCACGCTACATAACAGCAATTTCCTATCAAATAAAAAAGCAAAGCCAGCGCTTTGCTTTGGCTTCCCCCTACGTTACGAGCATTTTCCTATCAATTAAAAAGAGGCTCCGATACATCTTTTTCTGCTTTCCTTAATATTGAAAACAGTTGCAAGAGTTCTCGGAGCCTCTAATGTAAGGGCTTCCTTTATCTGTAACAATTATATCTTAATAATTGCACACTGTGCTCATTATTTTATCACGATATCTGTGATCGCTGGTACGTTGCTGCCTCCACCAACACCACAATTTAATGTGATTGTTTTACCATTTGCCCAATTGCCATCCCAGCCTGGATTGCTTACGCGGTAACGGTTATTGCCAAGGCTCTCACAAGTACCACTCCACATAGAAGTAATCTCGCGGTCTAAGGTAAACTCTACCGTCCATCCATCGGTATAGCTGACACCTGTATTGTTGGTAAGTGTAATCTGTGCAATTCCGCCACTGCCCCAATTACTGGTAAGTTTTACCGAGCCTGTTACTTTGCTGTCCCCGGAAGGCTCTGTGGTTGGTGCTGCTGTCGGTGCCACTGTCGGTGCTACTGTCGGTGTAGCTGTCGGTGCTACTGTTGGTGCTACTGTTGGTGCTACTGTCGGTGTAGCTGTCGGTGCTACTGTTGGCGTTACGGTTGGCTGTGGAGTCTCTCCACCTACTTTAGAAAGTGTAAGACTTACGATCTTGCCACCGTTCCAAGCAGACAAGCACAAATAGGTAACCTTTGATGTGCTCTTAATGTTCATGGTTGCCTTTAATTCTTTGACTGTATATGTCTTCGTTACTTTATCCGTTGCATTACTTGCCGCAGAATAATTATCACCACTCTGCCATACATTGTCTACAGATGCACCCCATCCTAAAATGCCCCAGTTACCATGGGAAGGATCTGTACAAGTATAAACTACAGTAACAATATCATCGTCAGATGCATTTAACAACCACTGTGGATCGTTCGTTGCATACGTAGACTCTAAGTTAGATACAATCTCCGTCGTATCTGAAATAACCGGTGACTGTGTCGGAGCTGCGGTTGGTGCTACTGTCGGAGCCTTCGTCGGTGCTACCGTTGGTGCCTTTGTTGGCGCTACCGTTGGTGCCACTGTTGGTGCCTTTGTTGGCGCTGCCGTTGGTGCCTTTGTTGGTGCCACTGTTGGTGCCTTTGTTGGCGCCACTGTTGGTGCCTTTGTTGGCGCTGCCGTTGGTGCCACTGTTGGTGCTACTGTTGGTGCCTTTGTTGGTGCTGTTGTTGGCTGAACATCACTGCCACCATTAATACCGGACACCTCAAAGTTCATGGTTACCTTATTCGTCGTCTGGTAATTTACATTATTGAAATATGCCTTGTAATTTGCATTTTCCACAGTTACGTTGTTTACATGTGTATTCGCCCACACATTAATAAATGAGAAATTAAAGACCGGACAGATCAATCCATCATCTGATGCTTTCTGTGAAACATCATACGTAAATTTTCCATTTTTCATGGTATATTTCTGTCCGTTAATTTCAAATGATGTTACTTTCAAAGTTGCTTTGTCAAATACAGATGCCTCATCATCAGCAACATTGATATCTTTGATATACAAAGAACCAATATTCTGCAACTGACTCTTAGTCGCATCTAAGGACAAGGAGAATTTTCCTCCTTCTGAATAAATATCAACATATTCATCACTGATGACTGACTGCCAGCTTGCTGTCTCTAATAAATATAATTTCGCACGTACATAGTTGGCCTGTGGTACCGTCACCTTACAGGTTGCTTTGTATCCTAATGGAACAGATGCAGTGATCGTACAAGTTCCTGCTCCTACTGCACTTACCTGACCTTTGGAATTAACGGTAGCTACTGACTCATCACTGGAGCTCCAAAGAACTTTATCCTTGCTGTCCGATGGTGTTAATGCTGCTGTAAGCTGCTGTTTTTCATCACCAATGTGAATTGTCAACTCGCTCTTGTTTAACTGAATGCCTGTTGCCGTTGCGGACTCATTACCACCATACACTTCCATCATAGCGTCCATCAATTCCTGATGAACAACCTTGTTGGAATAACGGTCAATGATCGCAAAACCATAGTCTCCGTTGTATCCATTGTCCCAAGCTACCGGGATCAATCCATACTGCTTTGCATAATAGCAGACTTTCTGATAATACTCTGCACGGCAAACTTTATTCTGGCTATCATAACTTGCTTTATTGATGGCACCAAATTCACCGATCACCACAGGATAGCCCTGTGAAACGAATTTGCTAGACATCTTTTTGAACTGAGATGCCATATAGGACTCATCACCCCAGCTTGCTCTCTTCGAATAATCCGTAATACTGTCTCCCCACTGTGTGGTTGCACCGGACTCTGTTCCACAGAAATCCCATGGATCATAATAATGTACAGAGATCATAATTCTTTTTTCGCCTGATGCAATCTTAGAAGACAGATAATTATCGGTAGGAAGTGCAAATCCGTAATCCTCCGCCGTGTAATCAATATTGGTATTCCATCCCGGAATCAATAACCATCTCTGATCATTGTTTCCACCGGTTTTTCTTACGGTGTCCACAAAAATCTGATTGTAGGCATTTATATTTGCATAAGCCGTTCTGCTAGGTGTTCCATAAGTTCCATCAAATTCTTCATTCATGGACTCAAAGATCAGATGCTCATCATAGTTTTTGAAACGATCTGCAATCTGCTCCCAGCACGCTTTATATTTTGCTTTGATCTTGGTCTGATCAGAACTGCCGCATAATAACCAGCCACCTGTTACTGTCGTATAACCGTCTCCATGCATGTTGACAATTGCATACATATCATTGTCAACGCAATAATCAACAACCTGCTGTACACGATCTAACCAAGAAGAGTCGATCTTGTATCCATTGTTGTCGTCAATCATGCTAAGATAGGATACCGGAATACGGATAGATTTAAATCCTGCGTCTTTGGCTGCCAAAACTAAGTCTTCTGTTAATTTTGGATTGCCATATGCTGTTTCATTCGGTGTTCCGGAACTTGCAGCCTCCAATGAGTTGCCAAGGTTGTAACCTACACCCATCGCCTCTGTAATCTGCGATTGATTAAGGTTGTTAAATGTTGTGCCGGCGGCTTCCGCCGTTTTGGCTGTCGTTGTTGGAATTGACAGCGAAGTTGCTACCATTGCCATACTCATGACAATAGCAAGTGCTTTTTTACGAAAAGCCATAATCCTTCTCCTTCCCGGCAGATTGAGAAACTTGTACGTTTTTATGACAAAATAACACAAATCATCACCAAAAAATATGAATAGAAATCCATAAGAAATACCGATACTTTCCCAATATTTATACCGATAAATCCCAAAAAATCCACATATTTTTGATATTAATTCATGAAAAAAGAAGCAAACACATTAACGATATCCGTCACCATCACGTACAATAAAAAGACATCCTTTGTCCCCACAAAAAATGTCTTTCTACATCCCAATCACGCCCAATACATTATCGAAATAACTCCCCCATGAGTTATTTCTTTTGCTACGAAAACTATCTTAACATTTTCGTAGTAGTATTGCAACATAATTTTGAAAATTTCATGTACAATTTTTACAAAAATATATTTTATTTATCTATTTTATTATGCATATTGCAAGATATTAAGATGCTTTTTGGGGATAGCATACTTCGTTTCCCTTTCTCTTATAAAGCACCCCGGCTTTCACGTAATATATCGGATTGGCATTATCCACCTCAAAAGTGATCTGCTGCCCCAAATCGTCTATGAGTGTCGTAAGCGGTCCGGTAGCATTCTTCCCAAGCTTTACCGTAATTGGTCGGTAATCATATTCCGACTTGCTATAATTCATTTTTTTCGTACAAAGCAGAAAGATTTCTCCCAGATTTAATCTGCATAATATCGTCAAAGAACGCAATTCTTCGTTTGCCATAAACGCACAACTTCCTACAGATACCAGTTTTTCCGGAAGAGTTACACTTTGCAGCCTGCAGGCATAAAACGCATTGCTGCCTATTTTTCTAAGTGCACTGTCAAAGGCAAAGTTGGTCAATCCATCGGCTTCATAAAAAGCCATCTGTCCTATCACTCGAAGTTTTTTGCCGCCAGTAACTGTCTTGACTGTTGAATACTGAAATGCGCACTCTCCAATAGTTGTTAGCTTTGAAGAAAGCTGAATTGATTTCATATCCGCTGCATAAAATGCATACGGTGCAATCGTCGTCACCTTATCGGATAACTTATAATTGGTGACACTTTTGCCCGAAGGATATATGTAAATTGTCTTTTTGTCTTTCGAATACAATACACCTTTTGATGATGAAAAGTTACGATTCTTTTTATTTACAGAAATCGTTTTTAAGGTTGTACTCCAGCCTTCATAAGCTCCATTGACACGAATTGGGCTTGCATACTTAATCTTTTTAAAAGATTTTGGCAACGATATCTGCTTGATGCCCTCCATTGCAAAATATCGATAATCGACCTGCGTGATCCCCTCTCCAAATTTAATCTTCGTAAACACCGGCAATACAGAATCTTCCGAACACGGCCACTCATAACTGCTCAGTGATTTGTCATAAAACCCGGTAATTTTAGCATATCCCTTTCCAGTTATAGTTAACGTTTTACTCTTTTTATTGTATGTCCATTTCACCCCACTGCATACTTTACCACTTGGCTGCTTTTTCTTTGTCTTGGCATCTGCTGTCATTGTCATAGTCATCGCTGCCATTAGACAAAACATGACTACTGCTACCTGTCTCCATTTTTTCATAAAAATCACTCCCTTCTTATGATAATTCTTTACCATTTGACTTCTTAAAGCTCTCTTTCAGACGATCCCCTCGTTTAGCGTATACCGCCTCGTCTTTGATATAATATGTCTTATTGCCTTTCTCAACTTCAACTTTCATCTTGCCGAGTCTTATGTGATCTGCAAAATCAGCAAACAAACGATATATTGTTGCATTTAATTCCTTACCCAATACAATTCGAAAATCCGTATAGTTCTCTCGGTCATAGGTTTGAAGATTTGTTTGAAAACCACTGTCTGCAAACACATAACTTAGTTTACAATTGCATCGTACGATGATTGTCGATAAATCTTTGATGTTTCCAAACGCATGATTTCCTACCCGCTTAAGGCCCTTTGGCAATTCTACAGATGAAATCTGAGTGCTGTCAAACGCAGAATCTTCAATAATTTTCAACGACTTTGGAAGCTTTACAGACTTTAACTCCGTTTTCGCAAAAGCCTGCCGACCAATTTCACGCAACTTATTTCCCATAATAACACTCTCTATGGAATTTCCATAAAAGGCACGTCTGCAAATTTTGGTTACCTTGGAAGGTATTGCAAATTTTTTCTCCGTCTTGCCACTTGGATAAATGTACAACTTCTTTTTGTCCTTTGAATACAAGATGCCCTTACTGACAGAGAACTTCTTGTTTTTCTTAGACACTTGAAGTTTCTTTAATGTCGTGCTGTATGGTTCAAAAGAGCCATTGACAGCATCCATTTCATTGGACGCTTTGATCTTCTTAAAGCTCTTTGGCAGTGAAATCGTTTTGATACCCTCAATACAAAAAAAGCCAGATGAAATTGTTGTTATCCCCTCTCCAAACACCAGCTTGTCAAAAATTGCCGGCTGTCCCGCTTCTGAACCAGGCCATTTGTATCTTCCCTCTTTACGAAATTTACGGATATCCACCGTTCCTTTTCCTGTGATTGTCAATACTGTCTCATCAGAGTTCAAAGACCATTTGATGTTTTTGGTCAACTTCCCGGTTGACTTTGCATCTGCCTGCACCGGTAAAGTCAGCATAACTCCTGCAGCGATACATAATGCCAGCGTCATTACATATTTTTTCATCCTCATATTACTCTCTCCTTTCTATGTTGGACAATTGATCGCGCTGTCCGTTTTGCTACAATAGTAATATTACGATGGAGCTTATAATTTTCTCCTTGGTTATATATTACAACATTTATGGCTGTAATATATGTCCGTTTCCTTAAGAAAAAATTAAGATTGCCAGACAGCAATTTCCGATTAAAGAACAAAGAGTCGCTTGCGACTCTTTCGCGCTCGAGCGGTGCTGTTTACAGCTAACTTCTTCTCCGCGAGATGCGCATCCTCGCGGAGCGTTTTTTGCTTTATAGGAAACGACAAGTTTCCTATAAAGCAAAAAAGAACAACCAATAAATACTTGGTTGTTCTTTTTCTAAATTTTCAAAAGGCATATTTGCCACTTATTTCTAAGTCGATCTGTTAAAATTTATTTAATGGTAAGTTTGATCACTTTCTTCTTACCACTGCCATCCGTTGCAATTGCAGTAATCTTAACTTTGCCTTTCTTCTTCGCTTTTACAACACCGCTCTGTGTCACTGTTGCAATTTTAGTATTACCAGATACCCAGAATACTTTAGCAGATGCATACTTCTTCTTAGGCGTGATCTTGGCTTTCAGTTTGAGTTTCTTACCAACCTTTAACTTCTTAACGCCAGACAGTTTGATCTTCTTCACCGCTTTTTTCATAACGCGAATGGTAATTTTCTTTTGCAGTCCATTCGCTGTACGAATCGTGATCACTGTCGTTCCGGCTTTCTTGCCAGCAACAATCTTACCACTACCGCTTACTTTTGCTATTGATGGTTTACTGCTGGTATACGTTAGTTTCTGAGGCTTAGCTCCTGTCGGCAACAAAGTCACCGTAAGCTGCATACTCTTTCCTGCTGCAAGCTGCAATTTCTGTTTTACCGGAAGATTACTTACCTTTTTCACACTGGCAATAACACGCATTCCGGTCGCCTGAATTCCCGGCTTCTGCGTTGGTGTGATCGTTGGTTTCTCACTTGGAGCAGCACTTTCTGTCGGATCATCACTAGGTACCGGTGTTATCGCCGGTGCATCCGTTGGTTCCGCCGTTGGCTTTTCAGTTACTGTCGGCGCTTTCGTTGGCTCTGCCGTTGGTGTCGCGATTGGTTCTTCACTTGGTTCCACGGTCGGCTCGCTGCTCGGTGCGACGGTCGGTTCGCTGCTCGGTGCCACTGTTGGCTTGCTGCTCGGTTCTACCGGCGCCTTATCAAAATATTTTGCACAGAAGTATGTATTCTCTTGTACCGTGTATATAATTCCCGGGGCATATCCCTGTACATCACGGTCACTATACCACCGTAAAATTAAATTCTCCTTTGGTCTATTCGGCAAAATAATATCAGAACCTTGTTCCACTGTCACGGTCCAAACTTCATCTACTGTATCAAATATTACGGTAACTAACTTCGTCGTTGTTCCCCCTGTGGAAATTGTCTCCTTCGAGAACAAATCGTCCGTTCCAAGTGCGCCATCTGTCTGATTAATGATCTTAATATCTCCGACCAAGATAACGCTGCTTTCATCTGATTTCACATCAATCGCAGATTTTTCCATTTTATTCGGACCCGCTTTCACCGTCAGTGTTCCTCCGATCAAAGAGATCTTACTATCTGCATATAATGCGCCACCTGTTCCGTCCCCGATCGCAGTCACTTCTCCATCCGTGATTGTGATCTTGTCTGCAGATAATGCTGTTTTATTACTTTCTTTGGCAGCTACAGCGGTCAGACTTCCGCCCTTTACCGCGATAGTATCTGCCATAATCTGCTCGGTGTTGTTAGTTCCACCGGAAACAATGACATTTGCTGCCTCAATACTTCCGGTAGTATTGCTACCTCGAACCATCTCAAGGCTTGTATCATCTTCGCTGGAAATGTTTCCGCAAGTCACTCCACATAACGCTGCAGAAACGCCTTTCTTTAATATAATTTTGACTTTCGCATTATCAGCGACCAATTCAAAAGTATGATCTGTCCCGGATAATGTCAATTCATTACTGGAAGCATCATAACTTGCTGCATAAGATTTACCGGTTGCATCATCTTTGCTAAACATGCCATCGACATAAGTCGTATCGTCCAGCTTAGACAAGTCGATCTTATACACATCTTCAACTAGTGTACCTCCTGTCAACGTATGGTCAGAGATCATACTAGCCTGATAGTTGTCGGTTTCTGCATAGCGTACTGACACGGTATAACTTGTAGCAGGCTGCAAATCAGTAAAGGTGGTCTGCGTTTGCCATGATGTGCCATCAATTGTGTATTCATAACTCTTGCCTGCCGGTGCTGCAACGGTTGCCTGCACGGTTAAGGAGGTAGACGTACGTGCCACTATTGTTAATGCTGTCGATGGTGCCTCCTGTATCTCCTTGTCCGGAGCAGTCGTTACTGTCGGTTTATTCGTCGGTTCTGTCGTCGGCTTTTCTGTTACAGTCGGTGCTTTCGTCGGTTCTGCCGTTGGTTTTACGGTTACAGTCGGTGCTTTCGTCGGTTCTGCCGTTGGTTTTACGGTTACAGTTGGTGCTTTCGTCGGTTCTGCTGACGGTGATACTGCCGGATAGGATGCATTTTCTTTCTCCTCGTGTGCTCGACAGGTATTGATCAGCCACTTACCGGTTGTTGTCAGATCATCCGCTGTCCAATCGCCCCCGGCATTGCTGCAGCTGCTCTTAAAATACGCCGATTTTTCATTACAATTACTATAACTCCAGCATGCAAAACTAATATTTAATTCGTCCAACAACGCAATCCACCGATCCGCACTTTCTGGGTTATAACTTCCATTACCATCTGCTGAACATATACCAAATTCGGTAACAAAGATCGGTGTTCCATCCTTGGTTGCCTGACGTACCTTTTTCATTAAATTCTCTTGGTGCGTTGCGGAATAAAAATGGCACGTATACATGATGTTTTCATAACCAAGTGCTTTCATCGGCTTAGCCGCTACCTGATCGACATCCTGCGACCAAGTATTCGTTCCGCATATAATGATCGCATCCGGATCAATGGCACGTATTGTCTCAATGACTTCACTACAATATGTATAAAGATCTTTGCCATTACCACTATACCAGTTTGTGTCTGTCGGCTCATTGCAAATCTCATATAACACATTATCATGATCCTTGTACATTGTTGCGTACTTTGTAAAGAATATCTTTGCCTCTTTCAAATACTCATTTGGATTGTAAGCATGCACATGCCAGTCTACCAACGCATACATTCCGAGCTTGGTTGCATAATCGACACCATTTTGAATCAATGTATCAAGCTGCTGTTTGGTACTGTCTCCACCCGTCAAATATCCAACCGATCCACCATCGCGTGGATAACAAACTAATCGAACCATATTGATTCCCCAATCATCACGCAATGTCTGGAACGCATTCTGATTGACATACTGCGGGAACCAATGCATACCATGGGTACTGGCTCCACGAAGCTGTGTCGGCACACCATTCTGATCCACCATGATCGGTGCCGCATAGCCGTCAACCTTCTGTACTGACAGTTTACCATGTCTGCCGACCGGAGTGTCCGCATATGCAACATCTTTACGTCCGGTTAATTCATAATTCAGTTCATCACCGGTACTTGGACCTGCACAATTTACAGCAATGACATTAGATTTTCCAACGGAAATAGACGGCTGTTTTCCAAAACCAACTTTATTAGAAGAGCTGCTAACCGTTGCTCCCGCTGCAATCTCTGTCGAATAATATGCCACAACGCCTCCCAGCGCCGCATCATACACTGCAGAAAATCCCTCAACATAGCCAACGTCAACCGATCCCGATGTCGGTATTAAAATCTGAATACCTCTAACCGTTTCGCTGCTGTTATTTGTGATAGAAAAACTGTATTCTGCATAATAATCATTTGTTCCACTGCCAACACTTCTCGTGATCGCAATCTGGTCTGTCGAAACATTGCCACCGGCACTTGCTGTGCTGCTTGGCTTACTTGTCGCGCTGCTTGGCTTACTTGTCGCACTGCTGCCGCTGTCCGCCATATTGATCACCGCAGAGTCAACAGAATAGGACACGGTACTCCCCTCGGCTGCATTGGCAAAACGCACGCCAAGATTTCCCAGCGTTGTTCCACCTTTCCAATCCATATCTGCAAAGGAATAGGTAAGCGTTAACTGACTGCCGGTAACCAGCTCTGCAGTCGAAGACTGATTCCAATTCCAATCACCCGATGCATCCGGTTGTGCAAAAATAAATGCTTGCGCTTTTGCGCCACTTCCCTGTGTAAAACTTTTGATCGTGATCTTTACCGTCATGGAAGTCACCTTGTTCGAAGAAATTGCACTCTTCGTTTTCAAGGCATCCGGTATGTTAAAAAACATATCGCCAATATAATCATCGCCATACTCATTCTTAGCAATCGTTACACTGGTTGCTCCGCTCTTCACGGTAAGATTCTGTGTCGATGCTGCCTTAGCAATGGTAATCGGCAGATTTGCCATAGATAAGACCATTGCCACGGTCAGCACCCACGCATATACGCGCCGCCATTTCTTTGTCATTCTTTTTCTCCCTTCTTGAAATAAACATAAGGCATACTCTAAAATTTTATTGCCCTTCTCTCTAGTACAGCGAATATTAAGTGATTGGCAGTTTGACTTGCTTATTTTCCTGATAGCACTACTCCCCAAGCCTCGACGTAGCCACCACTACGCCTACGTTTGTGAAGTAGCACTCTCAGAAAAATCTTCTGCGCCAAACTATCCAAAACTTAATTTTCGCTGTACTGGAATATCTGTCGAATCCTTACGTTCCTCATTACATTACGTAATCATTATACCCTATCTGCGATTATTCGCCAACACTGATTTATACAACCTTTGACTGCAGAATTTTACTCATTCAGCTGCTGTACAACTTTCATCATTTGATCTCTCAACGTTGCTGCCAGTTCAAAGTTTAACTCTGCTGCGGCCGCATGCATCTGTTTCGTCAACTTCTTACGTAACTGCTGCAAATCTTTCTTGCTCATAGATTCCAGATCTTTCTCAATATCGCCTGAGTTGCCATCGGCTTTCTTCGATATACTAATCAGATCACGTACCGCCTTCTTGATCGTCTGTGGCGTAATACCGTGCTCCTCATTGTACTGCATCTGAATCTTTCGTCTTCGATTCGTCTCATCAATGGCATGGCGCATCGAATCTGTCATGACATCACCATACATAATAACCCGTCCTTCTGCATTACGTGCGGCCCTGCCAATCGTCTGAACAAGAGAAATCTCTGAGCGAAGAAATCCTTCCTTATCAGCATCCAAAATAGCAACCAGTGCTATCTCCGGAATGTCCAGTCCCTCTCGCAGCAAATTAATACCGACTAATACATCAAATCCATCCAACCGCATATTACGAATAATCTCCGAACGTTCCAGCGTATCAATATCTGAATGCAGATAACGCACCCGAATCCCAATTTCCTTCAAATAGTCCGTCAGATCTTCCGCCATACGTTTTGTCAACGTATTTACCATAACCTTATTTCCTGCATCGATCGTCTTTCGGATCTCACCTACCAGATCATCAATCTGCCCCTCCACCGGACGAACAGAAATTTCCGGATCCAACAGCCCGGTAGGCCGTATGATCTGCTCAACACGCGCCAGCTCGTGTTCCTGCTCATATACATTCGGTGTCGCCGATACAAATAACATCTGATTGATATGCGACTCGAATTCATCAAAATTCAGTGGACGGTTATCTAATGCAGATGGCAGACGGAATCCATAGTCTACAAGTGTAGTCTTCCTGGAGCGATCTCCCGCATACATGCCTCGTATCTGTGGTATGGTAATATGAGACTCATCTACCATGATCAAGAAATCTTCCGGAAAATAGTCCATCAATGTATGTGGCGTTTCTCCCGGCTTTAATCCCGATAAATGCCTCGAATAATTTTCGATACCTGAACAAAAACCGGTTTCCCGGAGCATCTCAATATCAAAATTGGTTCGCTCAGCAATACGCTGCGCCTCCAGTAGTTTATCTTCGCTTTTAAAATATTTCACACGATCTTCCAACTCTGCCTCGATTGTTCGGATTGCACGCTCCATCGCATCTTTATCAACAACATAATGCGATGCCGGAAAAATAACAATGTGTTCCAATTCTGCTTTAATCTCTCCGGTCAGCACATCAATTTGAACAATGCGATCCACCTCATCTCCAAAAAATTCAATACGAACCGCCTGATCCGCTTCTGAAATCGGAAAGACCTCCAAAACATCGCCACGCACACGAAATGTTCCACGCTGAAAATCCATATCATTACGGTTATACTGAATCTCTATTAATTTTTGGATCACTTCATCACGGTCTTTGCACATACCCGGACGCAAAGACACCGTCATGTTCTGATAATCAATAGGGCTTCCCAAACCATAAATACAAGATACACTGGCTACAATGATCACGTCCCGACGCTCCGTCAGTGCTGCTGTTGCAGAATGACGTAATTTATCAATTTCATCATTGATCGAAGAATCTTTTTCAATATACGTATCGGAAGATGGCACATATGCCTCCGGTTGATAATAATCGTAATAGGATACAAAATACTCCACCGCATTCTCCGGGAAGAATTCCTTGAACTCGCCGTAGAGCTGTGCCGCCAATGTCTTATTGTGCGCAATGACCAAAGTCGGTCTGTTCAGCTTCGCAATGACATTTGCCATCGTAAAGGTCTTACCGGAACCCGTCACACCAAGCAAAGTCTGGAATTGGTCGCCCTCTTCAAAACCTTTGACCAAAGCGTCGATCGCCTGGGGCTGATCACCGGTAGGTTTGTATTCGCTGTGTAAAATAAATGGTTTTTGTGTTTCTGACACAAAATCACCTCCTCACTGCTACATTCTGAATTTCGTCCTGTCCGATCAAAACCTTTTTTCCTTCAAAGGCAAAGCCGTAATGACGGATCCTGTCTGCCGGTATTCCCTGTAATAGCAGTTCGGCATCATAGTTCTTCTCTTTGATCTGATCTAAAGCCGTCCGAACGGTATCCTGTAAAGATTCCTCCTCATCCGATTCATGCACTTTAAACTCGATCACAATGGCATCATCCACCTCTGTCACCGGTGTAAGCATCACATCATATCGTCCATATCCACTCTCCCGGTTGGAACGGATCTGATACCTGTCCCGCAACTCCACTAAAAGTCCCAGAACAAATCCATGATAGAACCGCTCCGGCTGACTTTTCTCAGAAGGTTTCTTTCCTGTATCAAAGCTGCTGAAGGTTGCAAGTGCAACATCATTCATATACCAAAACGGCGTGGACGCGTGATCAATGTTACAACATCCCGTTTTTCCCACCATTCTTTTATAAAATTTGTTTTATCCACAAAAAAACAATCCTGCTCTCTCAGATCAGAAAAACCTTGTATTCCTATGCTAATCGCCTTTTTCATATGCTCACCTGCTCCCCTGTCATTATATATTTATTACATTATAACGATATTCCACTATGGTTACAAGGCAAATCACAAGTCAAAAAAACGCAAATTTTATTAATTTGTAACTAAAACTTCCCATACCGGAAGCTACTGCAAGAACCACATATTGCTTATTATG
>OGFY01001960.1_pt1 | contig 13484 bp, 10 predicted proteins | sample 1570951 | NCBI WGS metagenome assembly OGFY01 (sample SAMEA2581942, study PRJEB24529) | metagenome | biome: Human gut stool | place: China | collected 2011
TTTGATTCTGGTCTATCTCAAGAAATGGGAGACAACTGTGGAAAAGAAAAAGGTGGAAAATAAAATTGGAAAACTATAAATTTATAATATTAATAATTATTATAGACATAATAATACTAATTATAAGTGAAATTTTAATGAAAAAGTATTTAAAAAGAAAAATGTTATTTCCAAAGACAAGACTAATAAAAGGTTCAGGAGTTACAAATGATGATTTAGATATAAATAATAGTGTATTTTTACACATGACAGATGGGATTATTGCTTTTGACAGAAATGGTGTTGTTATTTTAATAAATCCAGCAGCAAAGCAAATGATGAATATATCTCCACAAGATACAACATTTGAAGATATTTTTGGAAGATTGCATATAAATCTAGAAAAAATAATATATCTTGAAAACTGGACAAATACTGAAGCAAGAATAAATATTGATGATAGATTTTTAAATGTATATTTTGCACCATTTAAAAAAGATAATGATAAAACTGTTGGAGTTATAGCAGTATTGCAAGATATAACAGAACATGTAAAACTAGATAATATGAGAAAAGAATTTATTGCAGATGTATCACATGAATTAAAAACACCAATAACATCAATTATGGGATATGCAGACACATTATTAGAAGAAGAATATGATAAAGAAACACAAAGTAAATTTTTAAATGTTATAGCATCAGAAGCTAGAAGAATGGCAAAACTAGTAACAGATTTGCTAACATTATCAAAAAATGATAATAATAGAAATGTTGTAAAAAAAGAACAATTTGATTTAGGTGAACTTGTTAAGAAATGTCAGGACAAGCTTGCAATAGAAATAAAAAGAAAAAATCATAATGTAAATTGTTTTGTAACAGCAGATGTACCACTTGTTTATGCAGATAAAGATGATATTGAAAGAGTTGTCTTAAATATAATGACAAATAGTATTAAATATACTAAAGAAGGTGGGGAAATCAAAATATATGTTGGATTTGTTTACAATGATGCATATATAAAAATTTTTGATAATGGTATTGGAATTCCAGAAGAAGATCTAAGCAGGATTTTTGAAAGATTTTATCGTGTTGATAAGGCTCGTAGTAGAGAAATGGGTGGAACAGGATTAGGTCTTTCAATAGCCAAAGATTTATTAGATAGAAATGGTGGCAGTATTGATATAAAAAGTGAAGTTGGGAAAGGTACTGAAGTTGTAATAAAGGTTCCAACAAAGGAAAAATAATTTTTTGACAAAACCTTAAATATATGATATTATATTTTATGTAAATGACTTATGAGAATTAAATAAATATTTAATTCTTATAATACAATTCATAATAATAAAATTGGAGGAAAACAAGTCCGTCTTCCTCCAATGATTTTTAGATATCATCTCTTCCGTCTATTCTTTTGGGGTGTTTCTTCTATTATTGGCACTGGGCGTACCGTTCTTTTTCCCCTTATAATTGCCTTGTTTTCTGGAACTGCCACCTTTGTGATTGCTACGACCGGCGCCACTTCGCGGGTTGTATTCGGGCGCTTCTCCCAATTCCTCGGGAACCGGGATTTTATAGATATTCCTACCCAAGAAATTTTCAATAGCTTTGAATTGGGTCTGCTCTTTCTCACTGACAAAAGTAATGGCGCAACCATCATGGTTGGCACGAGCTGTACGGCCGATGCGGTGTACATAATCCTCGCTGTCATGTGGTACATCGTAGTTGATTACCAAACGAATATCGTCAATGTCTATTCCTCGCGAAACAATATCGGTAGCAATCAGGATATTGATTCTGCCACTTTTGAATTCACGCATAATCTGTTCCCGCTGGGACTGCTCCAAGTCTGAATGCATTTCACCTACGTTCAGTTTCATCCGCTTGAATGCTTGTGTCACCTCCTTTACTTTCAATTTGGAAGAGGCAAAGATAATGACCCGTTCAGGTGTTTGATCCTGGAACAGGGATTGAATAATTCCCAATTTCTGGCGTTCATAACAGATATAAGCCGTTTGGATAATCTTTTCCGCAGGTTTTGAGACCGCTAATTTTATTTCTACCGGATTGTTTAAGATCGTTTTTGCCAATTGTTGTATTTTAGCCGGCATAGTGGCCGAGAACATGATGGTCTGACGTTCTTTCGGCAGATATTTCACTATTTGCATAATGTCATCCGAGAATCCCATATCCAGCATACGGTCCGCTTCATCAAGAATAAAGAAAGAAACTTTAGACAAGTCTACGTAACCTAGGCTGAGATGACTTATCAGACGTCCCGGAGTAGCAATGACTACATCGGCCCCCAAAGTTAAACCTTTCTTTTCTTGCTCGAAGCGCACACCATCGTTTCCTCCGTAAACAGCTACGCTGGATGCCGGTAGAAAATAAGAGAAACCTTCCATTTGCTGGTCTATCTGTTGCGCTAATTCGCGTGTGGGTGACATGATCACACAATTGATGGCATCTTCCGGATATCCGCCTTTGCTTAATTGATTAAGAACGGGCAAAAGGTATGCGGCAGTCTTGCCGGTTCCGGTCTGTGCCACTCCGATCAAATCTTTTCCTTCAAGAATGACCGGTATGGTATGTTCTTGTACAGGAGTGCATTCTTCAAATCTCATGGCATCTAATGCCTGAAGCACCCCTTCTTCTAAATTTAGTTCTGAAAATTTCATATATATAGTTACTTCTTTCTTTAGAGTTTGCCGCGTTCTTCCAGGTAAGAGTCCTTGAAACCTAGGAAATAGAGGACGCCGTCCAATCCGATCGTATTAATGGACTGTTGTGCGTTAGCCACTACTTTGGGTTTTGCATGGAATGCTATACCCAGGCCGGCTTCGGACAACATGGGTAAGTCATTCGCTCCATCTCCTACAGCAATAGTTTGTGCTATGTCCACACGTTCTACTTGAGCGATCAGTTTCAGCAGTTCGGCTTTACGTTTTCCGTCAACTACATTTCCCAGATATCTTCCGGTTAATTTGCCATTTACTATTTCCAGTTCATTGGCATATACGTAATCTATGCCGAATTTATCTTTCAGATAATTACCAAAATAGGTGAATCCACCGGATAGGATGGCTATTTTGTAACCATATCTTTTCAACACGAACATCAGACGTTCCACACCTTCGGTGATGGGAAGGTTTTCTGCGATTTCTTTCATTACGCTTTCATCCAGTCCTTTCAGCAAAGCCACCCGTTCTGTGAAGCTTTCTATGAAATCAATTTCTCCACGCATAGCGCGTTCTGTGATTTCTCGTACTTGGTCACCCACACCGGCGCGTTCGGCTAATTCATCTATACACTCTGTCTGTATCAATGTGGAATCCATATCGAAACAAATCAAGCGTCGCATACGTCGGTACATATTGTCCAGTTGGAAAGAAAAGTCCATTTCCAGGTCACTGCTCAGTTTCATTAACGCCTGTTGCATTTCTTCCCGTTGGTGGGGGGTGCCACGGACGGAGAATTCGATACAAGCCCGTACATTCGCTTTCCGCTCATCCAATGGAATACGCCCTGTAAGACGTTTGATAGCATCAATATTTAAACCTTGTTCCGCTAATATTCCTGTGACTGCTGCGATTTGTTTGGCTGTCAGCTTGCGTCCCAGTAAAGTCAGGATGTACCGGTTCTTGCCTTGCATATTTACCCATTCCTCATATTCTTTCACAGTAACGGGATAGAAACGGATATTGATGCCTAATGCGGAAGCTTTAAATAGCAACTCTTTCATGATATTACCTGAATCTTTTTCCTGGCTTTTGAATAAAATGCCTAATGACAGGGTGCTATGAATATCGGCCTGGCCAATATCCAAAATGGTAACATCATACTTTGACAAAATCTCCGTAATGGAAGCGGTTAATCCCGGCCGATCAAGACCGGTAATTCTGATTAAAATAAGTTCAGTATTATTATTCATACTTTGTGGTTGCTATTTACATATTGCAAAAGTACGTAAATAAATCCTTATCAGCTATATTTTCTGCATTCTTTTTTCTCGATGAAAAGGATGATTTTATGCTATATAACATATTTTTTGAGAAAAAATCTTGGAGTTGATTTCAAAACTCCTTACCTTTGTCGCAGATTTCTAATTTAAATGGTATTGATTATCAGTACTAAAGATAATGTTCCGGGTGGAAATCACTGTTTAAGGGCAGTCTCGGATAGTATTAACTAAGATCGAATTACATGATTAAAAATGTAAAGTGGATTTTTGTTGTATTAATTATTAGTTCCTTGATTTCATTCTCTTTTGTAGGGAAAAACACGCCGACAGAAGGCTTGACCATAGGAGACAAGGCTCCTACATTTACTATCTGTGGCGAAAAGCAGTTGATTGACTTGAAGGATTTAAGAGGTAAATATGTACTGCTAAGTTTTTGGGCCAGCTATGATGCTCTGTCAAGGATGCAGAATGCTACTTTGAATCATGCCATCGCGCAGGCCGACAATGTAGAAATGGTTTCCGTTTCATTTGATGAATACAAGTCGATATTTAACGAAACCATTAAAAAAGACCAGATATCAACTTCTAATTGTTTTGTGGAATTGGCTGGTGTTTCATCGGATCTATATCAGACTTATCGCTTGAAAAGAGGCTTTAAGAACTTTTTGTTAGATGAAAATGGCGTTATTGTTGCCAAGGATATCACCGTATCCGAACTCTCTTCTTATTTGAATTGAGAGAACATTTCCGAAAGGAAGAAAAATACAACAAAAATAATTACCGTGGATTCTCAATGGAATCTGCGGTTTTTTTTGCTATATGGTATTTTATTGACTTACATCATTTATCATTCACAATCAAATGCTTACCTTTACGGCGGATAAATAAAAAGGTTATGAAACAGATTAAGAATATTGTGTTTGATTTCGGCGGGGTTATCATTAGCTTTGACCGTGAACAGGCTGTAAAGGCGTTTGAGCGGATAGGAGTGAGGGAAGCGGACAGTTTATTAGGGAAATACCATCAGCAGGGGATTTTTCAGGAAGTAGAAAATGGGAACATGGACGCTGAAACTTTCCGCTGTGAATTGAGTAAAATTTGTGGGAAAGAATTGACTTATCAAGATGTGGAAAATGGGTGGAAAGGATTTGTTACGGACGTGCCGCAATATAAATTGGATTACTTGAATGAGCTTCGTAAGAAGTACAAGGTATATATATTGAGCAACACCAATCCTTATGTGATGGGATGGGCGAGGAGTAATGCATTTACTTCTGCGGGAAAGCCATTGGACGCTTATGTTGATAAGATTTACACTTCCTACGAAGCCGGTTCCACCAAGCCGGATCCTGGCATCTTTAACTATATGATAAAAGATAGTAAACTGAATCCGGCTGAAACAATATTTGTAGATGACGGTGCGGCCAATATTGTTATTGGTAAAGAACTGGGCTTTATTACGATGCAACCGGAGAACGGCGAGGATTGGCGTCAAAAACTAGAAAAGCTCCTATAATTATTTAGGAGCTTTTCTGTATAAATAGATAGCAATAAATGTGTAAAGTATATTAGGAATCCATACCGCTATAATAGGAGGGGTGTTTCCGTTGACAGCAAAGGTTGCTGACACTGTTTGGAACAAAATGTATGAAAAACTAAGTGCTAACCCTACTCCTAAATGCAGTCCCATTCCTCCTTTCATTTTTCTGGATGATAAGGAAACACCAATGGTTGTCAAGATAAAAGCGGCAAAGGACATGGCTATACGTTGGTAATATTCAATTTCAAATTCCTTTATGTTGGCGAACCCGCGTCTTTTCTGCTTGTCTATATATTCTTTCAGTTCAGGGCTTGTCATGGTTTGTTGCTGCCCTTTCATAATCAGGAAATCTTGAGGCTCCATTTTAATGATCGTATCCAAACGGTCACCACGAGTGATTTTTTCACGCATACCTTCCATCTCACGTATCATATAGTTCTTGATTGTCCATTTGTGTACAGATGCTGTATCATAAGTGACACTTCGGGCAGTAAGGTGGGCAACTAGTTTCTTGTCATCAAACTTGTCTAAAGAGAAACGGTATCCCGTTTTATTATAATTTTCATAACGTTCTATGTAGGCAATGACCCCGCTGTCTACTTCCAGTTGCACATTCCGCACATATTCCTGTTTCTTTTTTTTCTTATAACGGTCCTCAAAATCCAAACGGGTTACATTTCCCTTAGGTATGACGTATGCTCCCAGTCCGAAAGTAACAACGGAAATGATTGCAGCCGAAATCATATAGGGCCGCATCATTCGTTTAAAACTCATTCCGGTGGAGAACATGGCAATGATTTCCGAGTTTTCTGCCAGCTTGGAAGTAAAGAAGATAACAGCGATAAAGACAAACAAGGGGCTGAACAGATTGGAGAAGTAAGGGATGAAGTTCATGTAATAATCAAATACAATCGCTTTCAGCGGGGCTTTATTATTGATGAACCTGTCTATATTTTCGTTCACGTCAAACACTACTGCAATGGAGATAATCAATGCAATAGCGAAAAAGTAGGTTCCCAGAAACTTCTTAATGATATATATGTCCAGTCTTTTCACCCATTTATCCAGTTTCAGCCAACTGATATTCGGCTTCCACCATTTTTTATCCTTTGGGGATGAATCTGTGTTTGTCTTGAACCAATTCTTCATTTCTAGTAATTTATAATCTTGTAGATAAGCGTTTTACCATCATTGGTTTCCACGTAGAGAAATCTCCTGCAATGATGTGTTTACGGGCCTCGCCTGCTAGCCACAGGTAGAATGCCAAGTTGTGGATAGAAGCGATTTGCATGGCCAGCAGTTCTTGTGCGTGGAACAGATGGCGCAAGTAAGCACGGCTGTACATGGTATCTACATACGATGCCCCTTCGGCCTCGATAGGAGAATAATCATCCTCCCATTTCTTGTTGCGCATGTTCATTATGCCGTTTTTAGTGAACAACATTCCATTGCGTCCGTTCCGGGTCGGCATTACACAATCAAACATATCTACACCGCGTTCTATACCCTCCAGTATATTTACCGGTGTACCGACTCCCATCAGATAGCGGGGCTTGTCTTTGGGTAAGATTTCATTGACAACCTCTATCATTTCGTACATTTTCTCGGTTGGCTCACCTACGGCTAGGCCACCGATGGCGTTTCCGTCAGCTCCCTTGGAGGCAATATATTCCGCTGATTGTTTGCGTAAGTCGGGATAAACACAGCCTTGCACTATGGGAAATAATGACTGTTGATAACCATATTTGGGATCGGTTTCGTTGAAATGTTTTATGCAACGGTCCAGCCAACGATGGGTAAGCTGCATTGATTTTTTTGCGTATTCATAATCTGCGGTTCCCGGAGTACATTCGTCAAAAGCCATCATGATATCTGCACCGATAGTCCGTTCAATGTCCATCACCCGTTCAGGAGTGAACAAGTGCTTCGAACCGTCTATATGTGAGCGAAATTCCACACCTTCTTCTCTCATTTTGCGGATACCTGATAAAGAGAATACCTGAAAACCACCACTATCAGTCAGCATAGGACGGTCAAAACCATTGAATTTATGCAGACCTCCGGCACGTTCTATTATATCCAGTCCCGGTCGCAAATACAGGTGGTAAGTGTTTCCTAGGATTATCTGCGCTTTAATGTCCTCTTTCAACTCATGCAAATGCACGCCCTTCACCGTTCCCAATGTGCCTACAGGCATAAAGATGGGGGTTTCTATTTGCCCGTGGTCAGTCGTTATCAATCCGGCACGGGCATTCGATTTAGGGTCTGTATATTGTAAGTCAAAAGTCATATTTATTTCTTTTCTTCTGTTTTTTGATTGGTAATATTAAAATCAATGGCACCGTTTACTTTTTCATTGGTGAGAGCTAAAGCCAATACTTCCTTAATATCCGTGACATAATGGAATGTCAGTCCTTCTAGATACATCGGCTGAATTTCTTCAATGTTCTTGCGGTTTTCCTCACATAAAATGATGTCTTTGATTCCGGCACGTTTGGCGGCTAGAATCTTTTCCTTGATACCGCCTACGGGCAGGACTTTTCCACGTAATGTGATCTCGCCTGTCATTGCCAGGTTTGCTTTTACTTTACGCTGGGTGAGGGCGGATGCCAATGACGTTACCATGGTGATACCGGCTGACGGACCATCTTTGGGGATAGCTCCTTCAGGTACATGGATGTGGATATTCCAATTGTCAAAGATATCCTCCTGTAAATTCAGCAGTTTGGTATGTGCCTTAAGATATTCCAAAGCCAGCATAGCCGATTCTTTCATTACATCACCCAAGTTCCCGGTCAACGTCAGTTTACCGCCTTTTCCTTTGCTCAAACTGGTTTCTACAAACAAGATCTCACCTCCGACAGCTGTCCACGCCAGCCCTGTGACAACACCGGCGTATTCATTTCCTTGATATTTGTCACGGCTATATTCTGGCGTGCCTAGGTATTTGCGTACATCGGCAGGTTTTATTTCATGCATCACTTCATAGCCGTCACGTGCAAATTCCAACGCTATTTTACGCATTACCTTGTTTATCTTCTTCTCAAGTTCGCGTACCCCACTTTCACGAGTATAATTTTCTACAATACATTCCAAGGCAGCTTTAGAGAACTTCACATATTCTTTTTTAATGCCGTTGGCTTCCAGTTCTTTGGGGACAAGATGCCGGCGAGCTATTTCTACTTTTTCTTCTGTGATATATCCGCTGACCTCTATCAACTCCATACGGTCCAGCAGAGCAGGAGGGATGGTGCTCAAATTGTTTGCCGTAGCGATGAACATTACTTTAGACAAGTCGTAATCTACATCCAAATAGTTATCGTGGAAAGTGTTGTTCTGTTCGGGGTCAAGCACTTCCAGCATAGCGGAACTGGGATCTCCGCGGTGGTCACTGCCCAGTTTGTCTATTTCGTCCAAAATGATAACCGGATTAGAGGACTCGGCTTTTATCAAACTTTTGATGATACGGCCCGGCATGGCACCGATATAAGTTTTACGATGGCCACGGATCTCGGCTTCGTCATGCACACCACCCAATGACATACGTACATATTTACGTTTCAATGATGCCGCTATGGAACGCCCTAAAGAAGTTTTACCGACTCCCGGAGGACCATAAAGGCAGATGATGGGTGATTTCATATCACCTTTTAGTTTCAGCACTGCTAAATGTTCAAGGATACGCTCCTTTACTTTCTCTAGTCCGTAGTGGTCTTTGTTCAATGTCTTTTCGGCATTACTTATATTCAGGTTGTCAGTGGTAAAGACATTCCAAGGTAATCCTAACAGGGTTTGCAAATAGGTAAGTTGCACATTGAAATCTGGTGATTGGGAATTTGTCCTTTCCAATTTGGAAACTTCTTTTTCAAAAAGTTCTGCCATTTCCGAACTCCATTTTTTGGTTCTTCCTTTTTGGCGGAGTTCATCTATCTCATCTTCCTGTCCGGCACCCAGTTCATCCTGTATGTTTTTAATTTGTTGCTGCAAAAAATATTCGCGTTGCTGACGGTCAATATCTTCGCGTGTACGCATTTGAATGCTTTGTTTGATATCAGCCAATTGTACTTCACGATTTAAGATCTTGACCAGCATATACAGGCGGCTTTGCAAATCGCCAGCTTTTAGCAATTTTATCTTTTCTTCTACCGGAATAGGGAAGTTTGCACAAATAAAGTTTACCAAAATTTCTGGATTGTCCAAGTTCTTGATTGCAAAAACAGTATCCGGGCTCATCTTCTCGGAAGCCTCTATGAACTTGCTCGTCAAATCCTTGCAGGTGTCAATCAATGCTTTGAATTCGTCCGTTTCCAGTTGGTCATTTGCCTCTGGAATAGGAGTCACTATTCCTTTCAAATATGGAGACGTTTTTGTGATACTGTCCAAATGTACTTTGGGCCCGTTTGACTGCATAATTACTGTGGTATTTCCACCTGGCATTTCGAATACACGGAGAATCTTCCCGATAACTCCTACATGGTACACATCATTAAAACCAGGATCATCCATGTCTCCCTGTATCTGACAAACTACCGCTATGGGAAGTTTTTTCTTGTATGCAGCATTTACCAATTTCAATGTGCTGGGGCGTCCAATGGTTACAGGCATTACTACAGATGGAAACATTACCATGTTGCGTAAAGGCATAACAGGTATTTCTTTATTAAATTCCATAGCAGTTACTTCATCCGGATCCGTTTGGATTTCAGCTAACATAGAGATGTCATCGTTATCAGTATTCAACAAAATATCCTCTTTCTTATTCCTCTTCATAATTTATTCCTCTTGTGTTAAATTGAGCCCAATGCCCAAAACGGGGACAAAGTTAATCATTCCTTGTCGAATAAGGAAAATTCATGGGAACTAATTGAGTTTTAAAAATCAAATATTTCCTAATAATTGGAGTAATTAAATGGATTTTTCTATTTTTGACAGCTAATTTAATAAATATAGTATGCCAAATCCTTATTTTTCTTTTAAGCAATTTACTGTTTATCATGATAGATGTGCCATGAAGGTTGGTACGGACGGAGTTTTATTGGGAGCTTGGGTTGATGTGGTTTCTGCCCGTAATATTTTAGATGTTGGTACTGGGACCGGATTGATTTCTTTGATGATGGCACAGCGGTGCAATGCCCAGATAAGAGCAGTTGATATAGATGCGGATGCTGTGGAACAAGCTCGTGGAAATGTGGCGGCATCTCCGTGGCAGGATAGGATAGAAGTGGAGTTGCAGGATATTTGTCATTTTACATCGGAAACACTTTTTGATGTTATTGTTTCCAATCCTCCTTATTTTACCGATTCATTGAAATGCCCTGAAAGGCAGCGTAATATCGCTCGGCATACAGATCTTCTTGATTTTGATAAATTAGCAGAATCTGCCGCCCGTTTGCTTCATTCCGAAGGTGTTTTTTCTGTGATTATTCCTGCTGATGGTAAAGAATCTTTTTTGATGGCTGCCACTCGTTACGGATTACATCTCTCACACCAGACTTTAATTCATACAAAACTTGGAACTGAACCCAGACGGGTATTGCTTGCTTTCAAATTCTCTGTGGATAAATGTATTACAGACGATTTGACCATCGAATTATCACGTCATGTGTATAGTGAAGAATATATAGCCTTGACTAAAGAATTTTATTTGAAAATGTAGAGGGTGGATTATTCTGAACATCATCAAAGAAACTGTTTTTATTTGGCAGAGTCTTTACTGATGTTCAGAAAAAAGATATTTTTTATTGTTTTTTGGATAGACGACGCAATAAACTTTTGTTAAGCTCAAATAAATGGCTGTGCCGGAAAGCAAAAGTTTCAGCTTTAGGCTTCATACCACTGAATATTTCGGATATTTGTTGTAAGAGACTAAAAGGTTCGTTCTCTTTTTTTTTATCAGAAACAATGATGTTGAGTCCGTGTGGAATCAATTCTACCTCAATATCCTTTCCTCCCATGATCGGATCTCCGTCATAATGCATTACTCCGGGTTTTGAACGATGTATCTTAATCTTTTTAGTACGGAATGTCTTGATCCGGCTGTTTTGGTCTATGGTTTTGTTGAAAAGTTGAAAAGATAAAGAAGGAACATCCAACACTGTGAATGGCTCTAATATTGTGACATCCATCAAACCATCGGTTAACGAGGCTTGTGGAGCAATATATGCGTTATTCCCATATTGAGAAGCATTACCACATGCTATCAAAAATGCTTTTTCCTTAACCGATCCGTCTTTACTTTCCAAGCGATAAGTATCGGTTTTGTATTTCATATACTCAGTAACGGCTTTTCTCAAATAGGTAAGTCCTCCCCTGTGCTTATCTTCTGCAAACTTCATACTTACCCAAGCATCGAAACCGACACCACAAGTACAGAAAAATACTTTATCATTAGCTTTGCAGTAGTCCAAAGCTACAGTTCTATTTTCATTGACAATCTTTAATGCGCGGACGACATCGATAGGAATTCCCAAATGACGAGCCAAACCGTTGCCCGATCCGATAGGAATAATTCCTAAAGCCGTATCGGAATGGATAAGAGCCTTTGCTATTTCGTTACACGTACCATCTCCTCCTACAGAAAGCACATAATCTGTTTTTTCAGCTACAGCCTCTTTCGTCAAAATAGTGGCATGCCCGGCATATTCAGTGAATTTAATCTGAATATCAAATACGCTGTCATCCAGTGTCGCTTTTATAGTTTCAGGAATATTCACTTTTGAGTGAGTTCCTGATATCGGATTAATAATAGCCAGCAGACGTTTTCGAGTACCCATAGATAAATAAAACAAATTATACTATTTACTATACAAATGTAACCATTTAAATCCAATCTATAAAAACTATAATTCCCAACAAGGGTTTTAAATACTAAAAAATCTGTTATTTTGGACCAAAACAAACAGAATATAGAACAAATTTTATGTTATCTTTGTCTGAATAATAAAAGATATTCAAGCTATGTACAAATTAAAAAATACAATTGTCAGAAGTATTGTTGCTATCATAACAGGAATCGTTCTGATTAAGTGGCCAAGACTTGCCCCGAACATGATTATCATAATTATCGGTATCCTTTTTATCATACCGGGAATCGTTACATTAATCAATTATTGGATACGCAAGTCTAAAGAAGGAATGAAATTACCTTCTTATTTTTTGATAGAAAGTTCTGGTAGTATATTATTCGGTTTATGTATGGCATTGATTCCTGAATTTTTCACGGCATTTTTTATGTACTGCCTCGGATTCCTTCTCATTTTAGGAGGCATAACTCAAATTATATCATTGGTTAATATACAACGTAACATCCCGATAAGTTTATACTATTATATTACCCCTATACTAATTCTCATTGCCGGAATTATAACCGTTTTGAATCCTTTCGAAACTCAAGATACGATCTTGATCATGTTCGGTATATGTGCAATTATCTACGGTATAACAGAACTGGTCAATTATTATAAACTTAAATAATTTAAAGGACATAATAAACTTGCGAAACGTAAGTACGAAAACCGATTTAAAAGATAATGTCTCTCTTCAAAAAGATGGACATTATTTTTTTATCCTTCCTCCACCTTTCCAATTATCGGCATAATAAGACTCTTTCAAGTGACTAATCACAACACCTTTAGATGTTGAAGAGTGAATAAAATATCCATTTTTCAAATAAATACCAACGTGATTTATCTTTTGTTTTTTTCCTGTAGAGAAAAAGACCAAATCACCTTCTTTCAAGTGCTTTTTAGAAATATGAGCACAATTTTTATAAATATTTTCGGATGATCGGTCTAACAAGATACCATAAACCGTACGATAAATAATACAAGTAAGGCCCGAACAATCAACCCCTAAACGCGTATTTCCACCATATTTATACGGTGTTCCTATCCACGAAGCCGCTTCTTTGTATAGTGGAATAAAATCATTCCTATTAAGTTCTACCCCCAACGATTTGAATATAGACAAATCGGGAGTTGTTGTCGTCCGGTTTATTGTATGGCA
>OGFY01001962.1_pt1 | contig 13461 bp, 11 predicted proteins | sample 1570951 | NCBI WGS metagenome assembly OGFY01 (sample SAMEA2581942, study PRJEB24529) | metagenome | biome: Human gut stool | place: China | collected 2011
GGCATTGCCTGCCTGGTTCTTTCCAAGGCGCTGGCAAAAAAAGTGGATTTAAGGGTGATCGTTCCCAAGGCCGACCCTTCCGTCCTTTTTGACGGATTCCAGCTCACCGGTCTCAATAACGTCTCCTATCGGGAAGTGGAGCAAGTGGACCGGAAATATTCCTATGACAGCTTTGCCCTGGTGGAGCGCGCGCCCATTGAACTGGACCCCTACACCACCGTGGAAGGGGAATCCGGCGTGGTACAGTTCACCAAGGAAGGCCGTATCACCTTCTCCAAAACGCATGAAGCCGACCTTCAGCTGTTCAGGAACAAGGAAGACCTTTACGCCGGGGATTTGGCACTGAAAGTCATTCAATTCTCAAAAATAGCGGTAAAAGTCGCCCTTCAGCAGGATTTTGACATTATCCACGCCCATGACTGGATGACCTATCTGGCTGGCGTGGAAGTGAAAAAAGCCACGGGCAAGCCCCTGGTGGTGCATCTGCACGCTTCCCAGTTTGACCGTGCCGGAGCGGATGCCCGTGGCTGGATTTACGACATTGAAAAATTCGGCATGGAACAGGCGGATGCCGTTATCCCGGTCAGTAAATACACGGGAACCATCGCCAGCGGGCACTATGCCATCGACCCCCATAAGATATTTCCCATTCACAACGGAGCGGATCCGGTCAAAGTCTTCAAAGGGAAGAAAAAATTTCCGGAAAAACTCGTACTCTTCCTGGGCCGCCTGACGGCTCAGAAAGGCCCGGGATTCTTCCTTCAGATTGCCGCCAAGGTTCTGGAACAGACGGACGACGTACGCTTCGTCATGGCCGGTACGGGAGAAAAACTCCGCCAGTTGATTGAATCCGGAGCCTTCAAGGGCGTGGGCGACAAATTCCACTTCACCGGCTTCCTGAACAAGGACAAAGTCAATGAACTCCTCTCCATCACGGACATCTACTGCATGCCTTCCGTATCGGAGCCCTTCGGCCTTTCTGCGCTGGAGGCGGCCCAATTCAACATTCCCGCCGTGATTTCCAAGCAGTCCGGCGTGGCGGAAGTCATGAAGGGAGCCCTGAAAGCGGATTTCTGGGACGTCAACAAGATGGCGGAACATATCGTCCATCTCTGCACGGATGAGGAATTGTACCGGAAAGTAGTGGAACAGAGCACGGAGGACATCAAGGCCTCCACCTGGGATGCCGCCGCAGACAAGGTTATCCGGGTCTATGAACATGTGCTGAACCGCTAAAAACGCCTTTTTACCCTACTCCATAACTCTCAGCCTTCTTCACCCCGTCCATGAGCAACATTTCCCTCACTTTCGTTGCGCATCAGCCCAACCGGCTGATTCATTATGACTTCTTCAAAATTGGAGAACATGCCTTTTATGAAGATGATGATCTGAATGCCCGCGTGCTTAGCACGGTGGCGGAACGCTGTTATTTCCCGGCAACCCGGCTGATGAAACAGCTTATTGAACTCACCGGGGGCAAATTCCGCTTTGGGCTGGCGCTCAGCGGAGTCATTCTGGAACAGGCCCTGTACCACAGGCCGGACCTGATTGCCGCATTCAAGGATTTGGCGGAAACCGGCTGTGTGGACTTTCTGGCAATGCCTTATTACAATTCCCTGGCATCCGTTTACTCCCCTCAGGAATTTGCCGAACAGATTGAAGAACACCGGGAGCTTCTCAAAAAACTCTTCCATCAGGAAACGGATGTGCTGATGAATACCGGCATGCTGTACTCCAACGCCATTGCGGCGCAGGCGGAAACGCTCGGCTTCAAGGGCATCATGGCGGACGGCAACCCGGCCATGCTCAAAGGATTTACCAGCAATGAAGTCTTCCTGGCTCCGTGGGTGTATAACACCACCACTATCTTCCGCAACCGGGAACTCTCCAATGACCTGGCAATCATGCGGACTGATCCGGAATGGTCGGAATACCCGCTTTCCCCCACCACTTTCGCGGATTGGCTGACGCACCAGCAGGGAAGCGTCACTACCCTGTCCATGGACTATGAAACGCTGGGGGAACGCCAGTCTGACGCTACAGGCGCCTTCGAATTCTGGCGTACGATGATTCTCGCCTGCATAGACGCCGGCAACCGGTTCATGACTCCGTCCGAAGTAGCGCAGGAAATCAAGCCCGTTTCCGTCTGTGAGTGCACCCAGGAAATGACCTGCTCCACTTTTGGAACCATGTCCCATTGGAATGGCAACGTCATGCAGGATGAAGCCCTCCGCAAAATCTACCGTCTGGAAAAACCGGTCAAGGCAGCCCATGACAAGGATCTCACCCACGTTTGGCGCAAACTGCAGAGCGCGGACCACTTCCACTACATGCAGAAGGAAAACTCCTTCACGCCGTATGCATCCGCCTTTGACGCGTACATTTACTACATGAACGCTTTGGCAGATTTGCAAATACGCGTCAAAAGAGAATCCGGAAAACCGATTCAGCCGGATCCGGAAAAAGCGTCCTGACCTCTTCTCTTCCGAATACTGCGAACCCGGGTGGATTATAGTCTGCCGGGAACATCACGGGACGGTTTCCGGCTGTAAAAACTTTGCGGTTCCGGAATGCGGTCTTCTTTGCCCCCCCTCCTTTGGCTGCCATAAAGGGCCTGAGGGATGTCACGGAAAGCTAATATCCCAATGCCAGACGCTTCAATTTGTTGCGCAGGGTAATCTTCTGTGCGGAAGAAACGCGCTCCACAAAAAGGATGCCGTTCAAATGGTCGCATTCATGCTGCAGGCATCTGGCCAGAAGGCCGTTGCAGTCAATCGTTATTTCTCTTCCGTCAATCAGAAGCACCGTAGCCTTGACAAAATCCGGCCTCACGACGGAAGCACGTATTTTCATCACGCTCAGGCAGCCTTCATGAAAAGGATGCATGGGGCCGTAAGGTTCCAGAACGGGATTGGCAAACATCAAGGGCATGATGTCGGAAAGCTCTTTGTCCTCTCCGTTCACTTTAAGCCAGGTGACGGACTCTTCCTCCTTCGGAATATCAATCACTACCAGTTGAATGGGAATGCTCACCTGGGGAGCCGCCAGGCCAATGCCCTCTGCTGCGTACATGGTTTCCAGCATATTTTCCGCCAGGGTTTTCAGGCTGTCGTCAAAATGTTCTACAGGGCGGCATTTTTCCTTCAATACCGGATTTCCATACTGTGCTATTTCCAATAACATCGGGAGGGGGATAATATATATGTTAAGGCGCTTACCGTGCGCCGGGCTTGTTGATTTCTATTCTGGCAGGAACCTCACCTGCGTCAATACCCACAGACGTCAGCGCATCCCAAATGCCGACAATGATGCCAAACTCCGCTTTTTTATCCACATCAAGCTGCAGTTTGACGCCTGGATTTTCCTTTTTCAAGGCTTCCAGGGCAGCAGCCAGTTCATTCATCTCCACCAGCCTGCCATTCAGGGAAATGGCGGATGTCCCCGTCACGGTCAGAACGGCCCGCTGTTCCGAAGACGGAGTCCCCTCCATGAATTCCGCTCCGGGTACATCTATCTTAAGCAGGGACTGCGGCTTCTTCCACTGCGTATGGACAATGAAAAAAATCAGCAGAATGGTCAATATGTCAATCATGGGGACGATGGGCACCCCCATGCTCCTTGCTTTCTTGCGGTAAAACTGCATGGCCTTGTCAGCGTTGGGAATGATGGCAGCGGAAGGAAACCAGTTCTGTCAGCAGGACTTCCATGGAGGCGGAAATACGCTCCAGCTTGCGGGAATAATAAACGTGGGCAATCACGGCCGGAGTGGCGATGGCGAGACCGGCAATCGTCGTATTCAGAGCCTGGGCAATCCCCTGAGCAATCATGCCGTGACTCTCATCCATTCCGAAAACGCTGAAAATCTGCACCAGGCCGCTGGCGGTTCCCAGGATGCCGAACATGGGTGCGATCATCACAATCATGTCCAGCAGGGGCAGACCCGCCTGAAGCGTTACAAACTCCTCGCGGGCCTTCACCTGGATCATTTCCTTCAGGGAGGCTTCATCCTCCAGCGGTGCATTCAACGCATCCAGCACCAGGCGGCCCTCCACGGAATCCGAATCCGCAGCTATTCTCTCCAATTCAGTGCGCCCCACGGCGCCGCGGGTGTACTGCGCCGCGGCCCTGGTCAGCACGACGGGGCAAATGAGGCTCTTCTTCATATTGAACATGCGGTAAATAACGGCCGCAATAAGAAGAACGGAACAGGCTGCCAGCGGGTACATGAAAACGCCGCCTGCCTGGAAGAATGTAATGCAGTCTTTGATCAAGTTCATCATCATATATCTGTGAATGGTATTTGTTGCAGGATGGTAGGTTGTTAAAAATTGAAATCGAAATACATTTCCAAAGAATCCCCCACAAGCATACTCCTTACCTCCGGGGGCATCGCTGGAAGCCTGGCGAGTTTGATGGCGAGGAAGGTAAAGGACTTCTGTACCTCGCTGGCTCCCACGCGGGAAGTCTGCCTCATAGACGAAATTTTGCCATTCTTGTTAATCAGGATGCGGATGCGCACAGTTCCGGTAACAATCAGGTCGCGGTTCAAATCGCACTGGCGGTACCATTGTTCCCCGATAGCCCGGTAAACGATCGCCTGGTACGTTCCCATGGGCGTAGCTTCCACATCCAATGTCGGACGGCGGCCAAAGCTGAATTTGCCGACCTGCTTGGTCTTCCGCTCATGTGTCTTGAAGCCGGGCTGGCTCTCCGCATTGAACATGGGATCATACAAGGGCTGTTTCTGAACCGGTTTTGTATTGGGCACCAAATCCAGATTGGGAAGATTCAGGGGAGGATTGTCCGCCCCTTTCGCAATGCTTTTGGCCAATTCCTCAAGCGGATCCGGCTTCTCCGAATCTCCGGGGCTGGGCAACACTACCGCATGGGGAAGCTGCATGGCCTTCTCCTGTGCATGACGGATGTTTTGTCGGGCCGTTTTTTCCTCTTCCGATTTGCCTGGCTCTCCCTTCTTGACGGGAGAATGAGCCAGGGAACCGGGATGACCGGCAGGCGGCATGGATGGTTCCAGGGGCTGGTAGAGAACATTGGAAGAAGCTCCGGGGGAGGCGTTTTTGTTGCCGTCCCGTTCATGGCTTAAATCCCCATCCTGCCTTTCCTGGTTAAAAAGGACAATCTCTCCGTTTTCCCGTTCCACGCCATCCTGGGCGGGCATATCCCTGTCGCCGTCCGGATCCTTCCGGCCGCCTTCCGCCCGCGTGTTCCTGTTGCTCTGGAATTTGGGCACTTCCGGCCTGGTGGCGCTTTCCTGCTCCTCATTGGTCTTCACGACGGCAGGCAGATATTCCGCGGGCTCTTGTCTCCGGCTCTCCAGTTGAGGTTCCACTTTCTTTACCATGCGCGCGCTTACAGCCACTTTCCTCCGCGCCGCTTCAGCCGGACGTGGGGAAGCCAGCCATTCTTCAGGAACCAGGCAGCTCCCCGCCAGCAAAAACAGGTGTGCCAGCACAGACAGCAAAAGGCATGTGCCCCAGGAAACCCGGAACAGTCCGTTTCTCCGCCGCTGCCTGAAACTCATGGAGGTAAAGTTTTCACGGTTCCATGACGAATGCAATGTAGAAAGGAGACATGATGAAGGACGATTCCGTAATTTAGTATTGCACAAGACCATGTGCAGGCCCATACTTGCTAGCGACCAAACACATGCCTTCCTCCTAAACGGCAAGGCCCTTTTCCTATATACCATACACCTCGTTAACACCCATCCTATATGGCCAATCTCAACAAAGTCTTCTTAATGGGCAACCTTACCGCTGATCCCGAACTGCGCTACACTCCCAAAGGAACCGCCGTTACGGACATCCGCCTTGCCATCAACCGTTACTACGCGGGCGACAACAGCGAACGCCAGGAAGAAACCACTTTCGTGGACGTCACCCTTTGGAACCGCCAGGCGGAAGTTGCCGGCAACTACCTCAGCAAAGGCCGCGGAGTCTTTGTGGAAGGACGCCTTCAACTGGATTCCTGGGAAGATAAAGCCTCCGGGCAGAAACGCACCAAGCTGCGCGTGATTGGGGAAAACATCCAGCTCTTCCCCCGCGGCGGTGAAGGCGATATGGGAGGTGCTCCGCGCCAGCAGTACCAGAATGCTCCCCGTTCCAACCACTACGGACAATCCCGCCCGGCCCAGAACTACAACCCGCCCCCCATGCCCCCCACCAATCAGCCGTCCAACGACTTCGGAGACATGGACGACGAAATCCCGATCTAAACGCAAATACCACCCTTTCCTTTTACAGGCCGCCTTTCCTCCGGGTCAGGCGGCCTTTTTACATCATCTTCCCCGAACGGAATGGCTGCGCCGTGCCACGAAAAGAAAAAGTGGTACAACCCCATTCCCGGCAATGGAGGAAAAGCATGGGAACAACCGGACAAAAGGGAAAACCTCACCGTTCATTTCAGCTTGGCAAAATCAGTCCGTCCCGGCATACTGGCGGCGTATGAAAATAGCCGTTATTGGAAAAGGTGGACGTGAACATGCACTGGTCAAGGCACTCAAGGAATCTCCCTCCGCTCCGGAAATGTACTGTTTCCCGGGAAGTGACGCCATCAACCGTCTGGCTACCCCCATCCCGGCCAGGGATCTGCCCTCGCTGATCGACTGGATGGTTTCCAATAAAATGGATCTCTGCGTTGCCGGGGAGGAAAGCTATCTGGTCAAGGATGAAGGCCTGGCCAATGCCTGCTCCCGTGCGGGCATCCCCTGCTGGGGGCCGGTAAAAGAAAGCGCCCAGCTGGAAGCCAGCAAGGAATTTGCCAAGGACTTCCTGCTCCGCCACCGCATCCCTACCGGGCAGGCGCGTGTAGCGGCCACATTGGAGGAAGCCCGGCAATTCATCGGAAACAACTATCCTACCGTGCTGAAATTTGACGGTCTGGCCGCCGGAAAGGGCGTAGCCGTCTGCATGAGCAAGGAGGAAGCAGACTCTTTCCTGAAAGAAGTATTTACGGACAGGCGTTTTGGTGAAGGACGGCTGCTGGTGGAAGAATTTCTTACCGGACCGGAAGTCTCCATCTTCGGCGCTCTGGTGGACGACCATTATCTCATCCTCTGCCCGGCACGGGACTACAAGCGCCTCAAGGAAGGCGATGCTGGCCCCAACACGGGCGGCATGGGAGCGGTGGCTTCCCGCCGGCTGGTGGAGCCGGAAATGCTGGAACGCATTGAAAAGGAAATCGTGGCTCCGACGGTAGCCGGACTAAAAAAAGACGGACTGCCTTACCGGGGTTTTCTGTACTTCGGCCTGATGCTGACTCCAAACGGCCCAAAAGTAATTGAATACAACTGCCGCTTCGGCGATCCGGAATGCCAGGCCGTTATGCCCCTGCTCTCCGGAGACTTGGCTTCCTTCTGCCTGCATGGGGCCAAGGGAGAATTTGCGCCGGAAGAAATTTCCTTCCAAAACGGCTGGAGCGTCTGCTGCGTGCTGGCCTCCAAAGGATATCCGGAGACCTCCCATTCCGGCGACGCTATTCAGGGACTGGACGATATTTCAAATGCTTCCGTTTACCACGCCGGCACCAAATGGAATGCGGATAAAAACTGTTATGAAACCAATGGCGGCCGCGTCCTGGCCGTCGTGGCACAGGGAGATACCCTCTCCGAAGCGCGCCAGCGTGCCCACAACGAAATCAAAAAGATTCAATTTCACGGCATGCAGCGCCGGCCGGACATCGGCTTTGCCAGCTTCGTCTGATTTTTCCGCGTTTCCCTCCCCATCTGCCCTATGAAACCGGCGGCCCTTCTCATCCTCCTGTTTCTTTCCTGCCCTGCATGCTTGATGGCGGACAACGCCGCGCTGGCGGCCAGGGCGCGTGAACAGGTAGGAGTAACGGTTTCCTACAACGGAGGCTATCAATCCATTCCCTACCCCAACGGAGACGTTCCCCTCGAAACGGGAGTATGCACGGATGTGGTCATCCGCGCCATGAGGGCCTTCGGCCTGGACCTTCAAAAAGCCGTGCATGAGGACATGAAGGCCCACTTTTCCAAATACCCTAAAATATGGGGATTGAAAACGACGGACCGCAGCATTGACCACCGCAGGGTCCCTAATCTTCGTACCTTCTTTGCCAGAAAAGGTTGGTCCGTTCCCATTACGGAAAACGCGGCGGACTACGAGCCCGGCGACCTGGTTACATGGAACCTGTCCGATAGTATTCCCCACATTGGCATCGTTTCCGACCGGAAAACGGAGGAAGGCACGCCGCTGATCATTCATAATGTAGGCGCCGGAACGCAGGAAGAAGACTTCCTGTTTTCCCACACCATCACGGGCCACTACCGTCCCGTGCTGGCTGAGAGGAAACAGAAAGCGCAACCCTGATTCTTACCCCCGTCTTAGCGTAACCTGCCATACCGGGTATTTCCGGAGGTTCTCCCGGAGTTGCATGGATATCCGGGGAATGTCGCGGGACAGGAAGAAGGCGGCCCTTTCCCTCTCATTGATTCATCCGGTCCGGAATGCCCATGAACCTTCTTGCCAAAAGAGGGGGCTTCCGTCATCATGTGCGCATGGTTACACCTGCATTCTCCGACTGTATCAACAAGCTGGGCGTCGATGAAAAAGACGTCATTCCCTTCGGCCGCAACAAGGCCAAAATTTCCCTGGACGTATTGGACAAGCCGGCACCCCCCGGCAAACTCATCCTGGTATCCGCCATCACTCCCACCCCATCCGGAGAAGGCAAAACCACCGTTTCCATCGGCTTGGCGCAGGGATTGCAGGCCATCGGCAAAAAAGTCTGCCTGGCGCTCCGGCAACCTTCCATGGGACCGGTGTTCGGCCGCAAGGGCGGAGCTACCGGAGGCGGCAAAAGCTCCCTGACGCCGGCAGAGGAAATCAACATGCATTTCACAGGGGACTTCCACGCCATTACATCCGCCCACAACCTCATCAGCGCCATCATTGATAACGCCATGTTCTTCCACACGCTGAACATTGACGAACGCAAAGTCATATGGAAGCGGGTCATGGACATGAACGACCGTTCCCTGCGTTCCATCATCGTGGGGCTCAACAAGCAGGGGTTCCCCCGAGAAACAGGCTTCGATATCACCCCGGCTTCGGAAATCATGGCGTGCCTGTGCCTTGCCACTTCCTACAAGGACATGGAAGAACGCATCAACCGCATCGTGATCGGATTCACGACGGATGACAAGCCCGTATTCGCAAGGGAACTGGGCATTACCGGTTCCGTCATGGCCCTGCTGAAAGATGCCCTGATGCCCAATCTGGTCCAATCCGTGGAAGGAGTGCCCTGTTTCCTGCACGGCGGCCCGTTTGCCAACATTGCCCACGGCTGCAACTCCGTGCTGGCCACCAGGATGGCCCTTCATTTTGGAGACTATGCCGTCACGGAAGCCGGATTCGCGTTTGACCTGGGTGCAGAGAAATTCCTGGATATCAAATGCCGCCAGTCCGGACTGGATCCGGCGGCCATTGTCATCGTAGCTACGGCACGCGCGCTGAAAATGCACGGGGGTACTGCCCTTGCGGATCTGAAAAACACGGATGTGGACGCGTTGAAAAAAGGCCTTGCCAACCTGGATGCGCATCTGGACGCTGCCGCCCACTACAAAGGCCCCGTTGTGGTCGCCGTCAACAAATTCTTTGACGACTCCCGGGAAGAACTGGACGCTATCGTGAAACACTGCGCGGAACGCGGTATTCCCTGCGCCATTGCGGACATCTTCTCCCAGGGAGGAGAAGGAGGCAAAGACCTGGCCCAAATGGTTGTGGAAGCTGCGGACAGGAGTTCCGCCCCTTTCAAGCCCCTCTATGAATCCGCCCTGCCGGTGGAAGAAAAACTCAACATCATTGCCCGCAACATTTACGGGGCGGACGGTGTGGAATTGACGGCCGCCGCCAAAAAGAAGCTGGCCCAGTTTGAAGCCAGCCGCCTGACGGACCTTCCCGTCTGTATGGCAAAAACCCAGAACTCCCTTTCCGACAACGGACGCCTCCGAGGCCGCCCCACCGGCTTCACCATCACCGTGCGCGACTTTGAAATCGCCAACGGGGCCGGCTTCCTGGTGGCCCTCTGCGGGGAAATCATGCGCATGCCCGCCCTTCCCGTCTCACCGAACGCCATGCACATCTATCTGGATGACAAGGGCAACGTCCAGGGACTCTGAAAAATATCACCAACCGCGCCGCACGCCATGAAAATCGCCATTCTGGGAGCCGGAGCCCTGGGTTGCTATTACGGAGCCAGACTTCAGAAATCGGGGCAGGACGTATCCTTCATCGTACGTTCGGAATACGGCTATCTGAAAGAACACGGCCTTCAGGTGAAAAGCCTGCATGGGAATATCTCCCTGCCCCGCATCAACGTTTACCGGGACACGGAGGAAGTCGGCCCGGTAGACCTCGTTGTCGTTGCATGGAAAAGCACGGCAAACGCCGGATTTTCCAGAGCCCTTCCCCCGTTGATGGGGCCGGACACAACTGTGGTTACACTCCAGAACGGCATGGGAAATGCGGAGGAAATTGCCCGCATCATCCCGGCGGAGCGTATCTATGTGGGCCTGTGCTTCATCTGCGCTATGCGGGAAAAACCGGGCCATGTCAACCATCTGGAAGGGGGCAACATCCAGTTCGCCCCCTTCATCCCCACGCCGGAAGGGACTGAAAAAGCCAAGGAACTCTCCGAGCTGTTTGCCAATGCCGGCATCAAAACGCGCGCCTTTGACGCCGCAGAGCAAATCCAGTGGTACAAACTCGTCTGGAACATCCCGTTTAACGGGCTTTGCCTGGCTCTGGGCGGCATCAGCATTGCGGAACTTTACCAAAATCCGGAAAACGTCGTACGGGCGCGCCGCATCATGGAAGAAGTAGTACAGGCAGCCAGGGCCCGCGGCTACGCCCTGCCGGAAGATTTGGTTGAATTCCACCTTTCCCGTACGGAAACCATGGGGGCTTTCATTCCGTCCAGCGCCGTGGACTACAACGAAGGCCGCCCCGTCGAATACACGGCTATCTGGGGAGACCCTCTCTCCAAGGCCCGGCAAGCCGGAGCCTCCGTGCCGGAATGGGAACTTCTGGACAAGGCCATCCGCAAGCGCCTAAACATGAATAGTCCTTCTGATTCTATTTAATAAACTAAAATGATACAGAGGTCTTATTATTTCAATGACCTACAGTCTTTTTGCACCCAAAATCTAGAAGAAATTTTAGGGCAGATTGCTCTTCATACCCCATTTTCTTTAGATCAAAATTCACGTAATTCTTTTGTTCACGAAATTAGATTACTCCAAAGTGTTCTTAAAAGTATTCCCTCTGGATCCATAGCCCTTGAATACACTATTCCTCGCATCGGAGAGCGAATAGATGTCGTAATCGCTTGTGCTGGTATTCTCTATATCCTTGAATTTAAAGTAGGAGAATCATCTTATCCAAGACATGCTATTGATCAAGTGGTAGATTATGCACTAGCATTAAAATATTTCCATCAAGAAAGTTATCAAAAGAAAATTGTTCCTCTGGTAGTCTGCACTCATGCTCCTTCTAAAGAGTTTCAACTTATAATGAACCCAGATGGGGTTTATCTTCCTATCCTTTGCAATGATAATACCTTAGGTCCTAATTTAACAAAACTTACTAACAATCTGTGTGATGACGAATTCCATTTTAAACAATGGTTAATTTCGCCATACATGCCTACTCCCACGATCATTGAAGCAGCTCAAGCACTCTACCGTGGACATGGAGTCAAAGAAATTTCACGGAGTAGTGCCGGAGCCTACAATCTTAGTCTCACAACAAAGGTACTAAATCGTATTATTGAACAAAGTAAACAGTATCATCAAAAATCTATTTGTTTTGTTACTGGCGTACCTGGTGCCGGAAAAACGCTAGTAGGCCTCAATATTGCAAATGAGCGACATCAATATGATAAACAAGAACATGCAGTTTTTCTTTCCGGTAATGGTCCCTTGGTTGCTGTCCTGCGAGAAGCTCTAGTACGAGATGAAATTAAACGCTGTAAAGGCAAAATAACATCTAAAAGAAAAGTTGCTGCCTTTATTCAAAATATCCATCATTTTCGTGATACTTATCTACCTCCTTCCGAACAAGTTCCTGCGGAAAAAGTAACTATTTTTGACGAAGCACAACGTGCTTGGACAAAAGAGCAAACGGCTAAATTTATGTTAAAACGCCATGTTCCCTCCTGGAACATGTCTGAACCAGAATTCCTCATTAGTGTAATGGATCGCCATCAAGATTGGGCTGTAATCATTTGTCTAATTGGAGGTGGTCAAGAAATACATACTGGAGAAGCTGGCCTTTTAGCTTGGTTTGATGCACTAAGAAACCATTTCCCTCATTGGAATGTTTATGTGTCCCCCCAAATCTCTGATGTAGAATATACGCAAGGAAAAACACTTGAATCTCTCTTTATGGGATTACATCTTTATCAGGAAAAAAAACTTCATCTTTCTGTCTCACTTCGTTCTTTTCGGAATGAAAAAGTTTCAGCATTTGTAAAATCTCTATTGGATGAAAACTTACCAATAGCTCAACAACTCTATTCAGAACTCTCACTTAATTATCCTATTGTCATTACACGTAGCCTAGAAAAAGCTAAACAATGGGTACAAAATCAATCCCGAGGTACAGAACGTTATGGACTCATTTCTAGTTCAGGAGCCAAACGTCTACGCCAATTTGGTATTTGGGTACAGAACGATATTCAGGCAGAAAATTGGTTTTTAAACGATAAAGAGGATGTACGCTCTTCCTATTTTCTAGAAGAAACAGCAACTGAATTTGATATTCAGGGTCTTGAAATTGATTGGGCAATCGTTGCATGGGATGCAGACTTTCGTATAGAAAAAGGACATTTTAAAGCTTATAATTTTAAGGGGTCTAGTTGGAAAATAGTTCGTAAGAAAGATGCACAACTCTATCTCAAAAATACTTACCGTGTTTTATTAACACGAGCACGCCAAGGGTTCGTTATTTTTATTCCAAAAGGATGTGACGAGGATTTGACTCGTCACTCATCCTTCTATGATGGTATTTATTATTACCTAAAAGAAATAGGTATCAAGGAGCTATGCCTTTCTGAAGAACAATAGCTTTCTCAACTTTTGTGAAACTATGCTGAAGACCATCGTCATTTTCATCATTGCCCTTCTGGGCTTCGGCATGATTCGCCTGCCTTTGCAGAATCATATTCTGGAACAGGAGAAAGCGGAGGGGCTGCTGGATAATCCGGTAGAGCTTTCCTCTTCCGATTATCTGGAACAACAACTTGCCATGGTCTCCCTGGGAGGGCTCCGCTCCCTGGTGGCGGCCGTGCTGAGCATGGAAGCTTTCGACTGTTTCCTGATTTCCGACTGGGCCAACCTGGAACGCCGCTACAACCAGGTTACCGCTCTCGCTCCTCACTCCGATTTTTACTGGGACAACGGATCGTGGCATTTGGGCAATA
>OGFY01001964.1_pt1 | contig 13444 bp, 9 predicted proteins | sample 1570951 | NCBI WGS metagenome assembly OGFY01 (sample SAMEA2581942, study PRJEB24529) | metagenome | biome: Human gut stool | place: China | collected 2011
CGGCTGTCGATATCGCATACCAAAAACACTGTGTTACATCAAAGATAACCGGTATCGTGTATAATCTGTTTTCACATCCTGGCCCCTCCTTTCCTATTCCAGCCCTGCCCGTTTCAATTTCTCCTTGTTCTGCAAAGCTGCCTTCTTTTTCAAATATCCCTGAACGGTTTTCCTGCCTTTCTCTGCCTGTTCTTCAAATTCATAAAGTGACGTCAACTGAACCTGTCCATTCTCTATTCCTGTTACTTCACAGATCTCTGTTACCTTTCTGGATCCATCCCGGAGTCTTCCCAGATGAATGATAATATCCACAGCCGAAGCGATCTGCCGCCTAACAGCTTCCATCGGAAGTTCTATTCCCATCAGCACCATAGATTCCAGCCTTGTGATCATGTCATATGCTGAGTTTGCATGGCCGGTCGAAAGACTTCCATCATGCCCGGTATTCATTGCTGTCAGCATATCGATCGCTGCCGAATCCCGGACTTCACCTACGATCACCCGGTCCGGCCGCATACGAAGACTTGCCTTGATCAAATCCCGTATCGTGATCGCATTTTCGCCTTCCACATTGGAATTTCTGGTTTCCATCCGTACCAGATTCTCCACATCACGCAACTGCAGTTCTGCCGAATCCTCGATCGTGATGATCCGTTCGGTCTTTGGTATATAATCCGACAGCGCATTCAGGAATGTCGTCTTTCCTGCTCCCGTTCCTCCTGATACAAATATGTTGTATCTTGCCTTTACCAGCAGCTTCAGGAATCCGGCAGTTTCCTCATCTAAAGCCCCAAGTTCAATCAGCCTTTCCATCGTCATTTTCTCTTTTGGAAACTTACGGATCGTCATGGTCGGTCCATCAAGGGCGACCGGTGGCAGCACCACATTCACTCTGGAACCATCCGGCAGTCTGGCATCTACGATCGGGACTGCTTCGTTCACTAAGCGGTTACATCCGGCTACGATCTGCTGAATAATCGATGCCAGACGATCTTCGCTCTCAAAGCTCTGGGAAAAGGACTGAATACGTCCATCTTTCTCTACAAAGATCTGATCGTACCCATTGATCATGATCTCCGTTATGCTGTCATCCTCTAACAAATCTGATAACACATCCATCCGTCTGACCGCATTGAACAATTCCTTTCTCAACCGAATCCGTCCTTCCAGACTGACATATCCGATATCCGGATGTTCCAGAAGCGATCGGTCGATCAGTTCCAGAACCTTCTCATCTATGATCTCCTGAGACATATCCAGTTCTTCCAGAACGTGCTCTTTTAATTTCTTTCTGTCCTCTGGGCTTATATCCCCACCAGCCTTCCCGCCAATTGCATCATCTCCGCACTGTCATATGCATGATCCGGTACAACGACCTGCTGCATCCGCATGACTACCTTCTGTAATTCCTGTTTCTCCAACAATCTTTGAAATGCCGCAACCTTTTCTTCTGCATACCCGCCATCCAGAACCGGAACAAATACATGATCGAACTCACCAAGTATCGTAATATCTCCAAGCACGCTGCCATCAATATCAAATACGATCGTTGTGTATCGTCCATATGCAATCAGCTTCTTTATGAACCAGCTCACATCCGACCGGTTCAGTTCTCTGATATCCAGATATACTTCCGGTGACGCGATCATGCTAATCCCTCCTTCCACAACCACACTTTTATCCAGATATTCAAAAATCTGCCCTGATTGTATTCGGATCAAATATGCAAGCTCAGACATACCACAAGTCTTATCCGTTACTGTCTCCGAAGTTTCCTGCTTCCTTTCTCCATATGCTTCCATCCCGATATACAGCCCACCACGTACCTCGTCCATCAGGCAGATGCTTTTTGCCAGTCTGGTCTTACCCGACCTGCCGATTGGGGAGATAACTGCATAAGTCGCAAATAACTCCCATTTTCCTTCTGCCTCCTCCGCTTTTATGATCCGCAACACCCGCTTCAGTATTTCTTCCACACTCAGATACCGGTAAATTGCTTCTTTCTCCGTCTTATCCGGTGCCTGCTCCGCCAGCTTGATCGTACAAATATTTTTTCCTTCCGGAAGTCCTACGATCACAGGCATCATGCTTTCTTCATACAACAGCGCATCTAATGTGTGCTCCTTCAGATAATTTTCCAATCGTTCTTCTGTCGAAAATGCCATTGCGAAGAATGGATTTCTTTTATCTGCATTAATGTAATTCATCAACCCGATCACATAGTTTGATTCCATTCCAACTATGCCAAGTTTTAACTGCCGCACTTTTTCCTCCTTTCCCAGCTTCTTTCTTCAAATATCAACCCCATTGGCAATACAACAGACATCCCAGTAATATTGCCATGGAAAAATGGATCTTATTCCTTCGGTGCCGTCTTCGTCTTCGATGCTTCAGCCATGGGATCCATACATTCTTTACCATATACAGCAAAGACAAAACCCCACCAAACAGAAACGAATACAGAACGATCCGCCAGACCTCCATTCCGATAAATGCACCAAGGGCTGCAAACAGCTTGATATCTCCGGCTCCCAGGAATCCAAATTGATACAGAAGGAACAGCAATGCAACCGGAAGGACAATACCAAGTACCACCTGTATGCCTCCCATTCTCCAGCCCTCTCTCTGGATCGTCACAAATATCCCGGTTTCCATCCCGATCAATACCAGCCAGTTCGGAATCCTCCATGTCTTGAAATCCAGAACTACTGCTGCACTTACCAACAGGATCATTAATGTCTTCTCAAAAACAAACGCTGTATCACTCTCCTTTTTTTCATTTTTCTGATGTCCTGCCATCAGCGTATCCATACGTTACCATCCCGAAAAAACATTGTAAATACGCAGAAAATAAACTAATTTTTACCATTCTTAACTTGACACAATCATTTAATATCTGTCAGTTTTGCACACATTTATCTATCCCTTTTCAGGCAACAAAAAAAGACCTGCCGTAACAGATCTTTTTCTGATTCTTATGTAATTTCTGAAGTTTGTGCTTCTTTTTGTCATATACGCATTTTGCAGATATTTATCTGGATTTTTGCATTTCTCTGACCTTATGCACTCACTACCGGGATACTTCTTCATTCTGCGGAACCGCTTCCGGCTGGGATGTCGGTGCAACTGCAGGTACGGATTCCTGTACAGGTCCTGCCTGTGGAGCAGGTGCAGGATTCTGCTGTGGTGGCATCTCATTCATCTGTGGTGCCATACCCTGTGGTGGCATTCCGTTCATCTGTGGTGCCATACCCTGTGGCGGCATTCCGTTCATCTGTGGATTATACATGCCCTGCTGTGGCATTCCATTCATCTGTGGTGCCATACCCTGTGGTGGCATTCCGTTCATCTGCGGATTATACATACCCTGTGGTGGTGTCTGCTGATACTGATTGCCACTGTTCATGATACGGTGTTCCTGTTCTTCTACTTCTCTGTATTCCTTCTCCAGAGCTGCAATATTCTCTAATCCCTTTGCAGCACTGTCAAACAGATGCTTGATCTCCTCCGGTGCTTCTTCCTTGTTCAGGTTGTAATAATATCTTCCGATCTCTGTATAGATTCTGTCAAGATTGGAATTCTCAGATGAGATCTTGCCTTTTATCTTTGTCTTCTGTGCAGCACACTTTGTGCTGTCAACTGCCTGATTAGCTAATGACTTTGTCTTTTCAAATGCATTCTGAAAAAAATTACCTGCCATTGTCAAATGACCTCCTTATGTTAATCATCAATATATTTGTTCAATGTCTCAACAACATCGTTCAGATTATATGGTTTTGCTATGTAATCATCTAGTTTATTCTCAAGAATACGTTCCTTATCACCAAACATGGCTCTTGCTGTTACTGCGATAATTGGAAGTCTCTTTCTCTTCTCTTTCTGCTCGATCTCACGGATCTCCTGTGTAGCTGCGATACCATCCATAACAGGCATCTGTACATCAAATAACGCTGCATCGTAAATCTTCTGCTTGAAGAGTTCAACTGCTTTCTGACCATTCTCTGCAATATCGTAAGAGAAGCCTGCCATACCAAGTAACTTACCGATTACCTGCTGATTAACCGGTTCATCCTCAGCTACAAGGATTCTTGCCTTGCTGTGTGCATTGATTGAAAATACAGCCGGTTCTTCTTCCTGCTCAATCTCTACTGATGCATCATCCGATGCCTTTACAACCTTCATAGGTACTTCTACGATGAACGTAGAACCAATGTCTTCCTTACTCTGAACCTGAATGTTGCCACCCATCAGTTCAACGATCTGCTTTGTGATTACAAGGCCAAGGCCGGATCCACCATATCTTCTTGTATCAGAAGAATCAACCTGGCTGAAACGGATAAACAGCTTGCTCATGTTAGCCTCTGAAATACCAATACCGGTATCTGCAACTGCCATACGGATCTTAACCTTATTTTCCCCTTCCATATCCATGGATGCGATCTTAACACGTACACTTCCCTCTGACGTAAACTTGATCGCGTTTGATAACAGGCAGTTTAATACCTGCTGAATTCTCTGTCCATCGCCCTTTACCAGCTTTGGAATATTGTTTCCAAATGAACAGTCGAGCTGTAACCCCTTATTATTTGCAAGTGGTACCTGAGCAGCAACCGTCTCCTCGATCGCCTGTTTGATATCAAATGTTTCTTCTTTGATCTTGTACTTTCCTGCTTCCAGCTTACTGATATCAAGGATATCATTGATCAGTCGGAGCAGTGTATCCGCACAGTTCTTTGCTGTTACAAGGTTATCTCTGTAATCTGCCTGAAGATCATCAGCCATCAGTGTAAGCTGGAGCATACCCAGAATACCATTGATAGGTGTACGGATCTCATGGCTCATATTTGCAAGGAACTCAGCCTGTGTCTTATAGGCTGCATTCGCATCAACAATTGCCTTGGACAATTTGTTCTCTGTATCTTTCTGATCTGTGATATCAATAACCACCATGTTAATGTAATCTGCTTCTGACTTATACATTACGGTGTTAAATACCTTCTGAAGAGATTCCATTGTGATCTCAACATCCATCAGATCTCCTTCTTTTGTTCCGGAGTTATTATATGCCGTAAACCAGGCATTGATATCCTGAAGGACCTCGATCTTGCTTTCTTTCAGGTTCTTGCCGGTGTAATCACTGACATCCAGCTTGAAATACTCACCAAAGATCTCGTTTGCATCTACGATCTGATAACTGACACCATTTACAGGATCATCTATGATCTTTGCCTGTGCAAAACCGATCGGCAGGTTCATAAATAACTTTTTATATTTATCTCCCTTTCCGCCACTTCCACTCGTACCGTCACCACAGATGATGAATACTCCTCCAAATGTTACAACTGCAGCAAGTATTCCAACGATCAGAGCACCCACTCCTACACCTGCAACGCCTAAGATACCTGCCAGAAGACCAAGTACCGCACCGGCTGCTGCGACCGGTTTCCAACCCAACTCCTTAATTTTCTCCATTGATGCACCTCTATTTCTACTTTTTTGAATCTAATACTTTGACTCCACATGTTATTATATTATAAATGAATGTTAAGGTCAACGAGATGATAAAAAAACCTATAGATTTTTCATAAAATCTATAGGCCTTTTTTGATATTTTTTACTAGATATCACTAATGCACTGATTACACTATCTCCAGGAATCTGGCAGATATAAACAAATTTCAAGGTTCCATATGCCCTGTTTTTTATATATGTTATACATCTGTCAATTCCCGGCTCACAAAAGCGTACGCATTATGGTTATAATGCCTGTTTTTTATTTTGGATCATCATCAAATACATCCTTCAGGATCTCATCTACATGCTTATAATAATCATCATCTAAAGTCTCCGGTTCTGTCTGCTCCACCGCTTCATCTACTGACAGGCTCCGGTCGTCCGGTTCTGGCAGATCACTTGTTGCATCCGACTCCGTTTCATTTATGCCGGCACTCTGTGTTCTGCGTTTTCTCCTGCCTGATGCGTTCTCCACCTTCCGGTTCTGAAGCTGTCTTCTTCCACATAGGAAACCAAACAGCAGCCAGCATGCAAAGGTAAGGATCAGTCCAAGTTTCAGACCAGGTGGAAAATATTTGAATTCGATCACATGGTCACCCGCAGCAAGCTTCAATGCAATAAATGCATTTCCAACCTTGTCAATCTCATATTTTTCGCCATCGACATATGCTGTCCATCCGGCATCATATGGGATCGATGTGAACAGCAGTCCCGGATATGAGATCGTAATATAACCCTTCACATATCCATCTTCCATCTTTCCGATAAGAAGCTGCTGGCTCTGCAGGATATCATATGCCTGAAGGAAGGATTCCCAGTTCATATCTGCAACGATCAGCCGGGCAGTTCCTGTATTTGCCTGGGTATCGCGGAAACAATACTCAACCGTTACCTTCTGTCCCTTTACCAGATGTCCGACATGATAGGTCTGATTCTGAAGTCTTTCATAATTCTTCTCTTCATTGTCAATATAGATACGAACCTTGTTGATACCGGAGCAATTCGCCATGATATAAATATCATTCGTCTCATCCGTAATATCAAAGCTCAACTGGAAGTTACAGGTGCTGCTATCGGTACGCTTGTATGAATAATACTCACTCAGATCTCCCTGACGCGTTACCTCACAGTTATCACTGTATGTGGATACCTCCGGATATAATTCAGAGAATACTCCCGGCACACCGGTAGACAGCTTCACAAACTGGTTCAGCGTCTCAAACATATTTCCAATATCGCCATCATAATCCAACAGATCATTATTGACCATATAACCAAGGCTCAATGCATACGGATTCTCGTATAACCGTATACCATCCACCTCATTTACATAATTCACATCAAAATAATTATACTCGCCATCCCTCTGAAGCAGATATTTTATACCAAGCAGGGAATTGGATACTGTATTTCCACCATCAAACAGAAACTCATTTGCTCCTGTGTAATATCCCAGATCATGCATCATATCAACCAGATCTGCAGATACTGTCGAGCCAAACAGACAGACGCTTTTCAGATTATAAAAGGTCGGTTCGTCTACGATCTTTGTATTCATCATCTCTACCCGGTATGGCTTATCCTTGCAGTCCAGATAATCAATTGCATTCCGGATCTCCGATTCCAGACCAAAATACTGACTGATATCTACATAACCATTGCTGTCATATCCCTTAATTCCATTGATCGTTGTCTCAACCAGACAGACAATCAGAAGCACATAGGATATGATCCGTTTCCACATACCCTTCGTCAATGTGAAGCCGACCATGCATACTGCGTATGCTGTTATAAAGATCTCTGTCCATAACAAGGTTTCCTTTTCCAGTGTACACTTCTTTGTCGCCAGGATCAGGAATGCATATCCACAGGCAATTCCAAGCATAACTGACAGGATATCCTTCTTCTGAAGCTTCATCAGCACTTCACAGCACATGGCAAGCAGCAGGAAAATGAACAGAAATGAAAAACGATTCGGGATTCCATACTGATCATGGAAGCCATGCCAGATATAATTCAAAAGCTGGTTGTTAAAACTTGCAAATATAACTACAAGTATGATCACATTTTTAACCTTATCCCACAACTTGATCCTACGGTTCAGCAGATATACAAACAGCAGAACAAAACAGATCGTTCCACAGTATATATTCAGCCCGCCGTCAAATTGCTGGTTCTTGATTGGCTTTGTCAGATAAAAAAGCTGTTTGATCTGATCCCAGATGCTTCCATACCATTCTGCTTTCGGAAATACACGATTTGCCGAAGCGGTTGTATTCAGTCCAAGGTACGCCGGGATCAGAAGAAATGCTGCCATTCCGGCCGCCAATAAGGAACAGCCCGCTAAACGGAAACCATCCGTAAAGACTTTCTTTATGCTCTTATGATTGGTCAGCAGGAATTCCATAACGAGGAAAATACAGATCATGAAACAAATATAATAATTACACATCAATCCATAGAACAGGGACAGCACATATAACTTATAATTCCCGGTTTCTGTCATCCGTTCAAAGCCCGCCATAATAAGCGGAAGGATCAGGATGCAATCCATCCACATTAAGTTCCAGGAATAACCGATAATATAATTGCTTAATGCATATGCCGTTGAAAAGATCAGAATCACTGCCTGATATTTCCCCTGTTCCTTACATTTTTCCCGCATATAATAAGCAAATGACATACCGGATAAAATGATCTTGATTCCGATAAACAAGCTCATCACAATATAGATATGCTCCTGCTTGAACAATACCACAAGGAAATTGATCGGGCAGGCAATATAATAGGCAATGATCGACAGCATATTGCTTCCAAGACCGATATCCCAGGTATAAAACAGACTTCCTTCATTTTGAAGCTTATCATAATAATCAGAAAAAAACGGAAGGTACTGATGCAGGCTGTCCACCATGGTCAGACTGTTCCCGCCAAATGGTCCGATCTTTTCTGCTATCCATACTCCCAGCAGGAAACAAGCCGGAAGCAGTCCGGCAAGAAGAATAATATAGTTTTTCTTCATAAACAACCGTATAGACGGCTTTTTTTTCTTAAAGACGAAACATTTGCCAAATACATAATTGATCACAACTACAAAGAACTGAATAATGATCTTGGATAAGAATTCATTACAGCGGAAGGAATCACATAACAGATTCGTTCCAACTACTTCGACCAGCATGGCAAGAAGCCTGGTTCCGACAAAGGATATAAATTCCCGGCTTAAAGTCACGGCATCCTTCTTACTACTCTCCGTAAATACAAAAAACTTATTTGCAAAAAATGCAAACAGGATCGCCAGCGATATCGCTATGACATTCGCTCCGCTTCTGGATAAGCCGGTGAACATCCGCAGAAGATAAAATGAAACAATATTTACAACTGTCGTGGCTACACCCGCTATTACATATCTTACAATCTCTTTTTTTAATAACTTCTTTATTGTGTCCATAACTATAACTCTCTTATATCAGTGCAGCCGAACAGATACCCCTGCCGGCTGCATGTTCATGTGTGTGTATTCTTTTTTATTTTGTATTACCCAGACCTGACAGCAGATAGATCAATGGAGAATTCCAGTAGATTGTTATCTCATTACAGGAAAATGACTGTGCATTGTCTGCATAGCGGCTCTCCGGTGCTTTGCCCAGAAGAACAGCCTTCGCATATGGATCTTCCAGATTACTGTCTGCTCCGCCAACTAACATACCCGGCATTGCTACATCTAATACCTGAGATGGTCTGTGGTGTGGATGAAGCGGAGTTCTTGTACCAAAGCCTGTTACATAACAATAGCCGACTGCATTCCTTCCAAGCAGGTAATCTCTCTGATAGGAAGCATATTTTACATAGTCTGCATCTGGCTTCAGCTTGTTTGCCATCAGAAGTAACATTCCCTTATTTGCAATGTTCATATTACTTCCCCATGCAAATGTCTTAGTTGGTGATACCCATACGCCAAAACCATTGTCTTTGATCTGTTCTACCGTCTTATCTACTTCATTGAAGAACAGTTCGTTTGCCTTAGCTGAACCGCCGTCATACTTAATATAATCGTACAGGGCATAATATCCGACATCTGCCCATCCAAGTCCGTAGTTTACAATATCGTCGCCCTCAATGATCGCATCGGCTGCTTTCTTATAGGAATCATCTCCGGTTGCTGCATACAATTCTACTGCTGCCCAGATTGCTTCATCACGGAAAATGGTATCCGGATATTCACCGGTTACAATATCATCCGGATTGGAGAATCCGTGCGCATCCATGTTGCCACTCAGATATTCGTATGCTTTCTTTGATGCTTCCAGACATTTTGCTGCAAAATCTGCATCGTATTCTTTATATAGAACAGACGCCTTTGCCATAACAGCTGTAAAATCTCCGGTGGCTGTATTTGAGATCGGACATGCGATCAACTGTGCTGTTTCTTTCTCCGGCATAACCGTCTCAGGAAATACATCACAGGTTACCTTGTGATATACACCACCATTGTCATCCTGCATTTTAAGCATCCAGTCCAGTTCATATCTTGCTTCATCTAAGATATCCGGAACACCGTTTCCGCTTTCCGGAATACCAATATCATCTGCCTTGTATTCATTATCCTCGTATGTCATAAACAGATCCTGTACCGTCTTGGCACCGGATACAACATAACGGCCATAATCTCCGGCATCATGCCAGCCGCCTGTCACATCGATCTTCTTATCAGTCCCGTATACAACCGCTTCTCCTGTATGGCAGGCAGGATGTGCAAATTCGCCTGCAATGCTGCTGTCAAGTTCTACTCCACAACGCTGGTTATACAGCATCAGTACAACATCCTTATACAGGTCACCATAGATATCATCACCGATCTTGAACTCTGCGGATTCTTCTCCATCATCTGTCTTGATCTTATAGGTTCCTGCATCCTTTACGGATGAGAAATCTGCCTGCTTGCAGAACATCTCTGATGGTGGATCGTAGGTAGCTTCTTCCGGCAGATCTGCTGAATATACGGACTTGTTTGATGTTACATCTATTACTTCAAATGACTTTGCATTTTTTTCGATCACAGTAGCAACCTTGGAATCGCCGGTCAGATAACCAACCTGGTTCACATTGATAGCCATAGGATCCGGTGTTGCTTCTACCTGCTGTGCGCCGGAAGCATCAACTGCCTCTAATAAGATATTATCAAAATAAATATTATTCTCTTATTCGGCTCCGGTCATACCTTCCTGCTTTCCCATATTAAAGCAAAGACGAGGTGCAGGATCGGAATCCTCTTCCATCGTAAACTGTGCTGTAATGTGCTGCGTCTCCGGTCCGATCGTGATCACATCACTGGTATATGCATGATAATCTCCGCCATTGATCTGTAATCTCCATTCGATCGTACGCTCAATGTCGCATCTTACATCAAAGGAATATTCATAAACGCATCCCTGATACAGACGAAAGCCATCGTAATAGATCTGGTTTGCATAATCCGCACTTCCTGTCTTTTTGATGTTGATGTGAAGCTCTCCATCCTCATTGGTCATTTCTTCATTTCCACCATTCGTATAGGTGTGGAAACCATCCGTATCCTTATCATCAAAATTGATATTGATGACTTTATCACCATCTGAAACACCCAGTGCCTCTGTTGTTGGCTCCTCTGTTTCCTCTTCGGTTGCCTTCTCCGTTGTCGTTTCTTCTTCCTCAGTGGACTCGGCTTCCGTCGTAACCTCTGTCGTCTCAGCGGTCGTTCCATCTGCATCTTTCTTTGTACCACTGCAGCCTGCAAGCAGTGACATGGTCATCGCCGCAGTCAGACAAAGAACAGCAACTTTTTTCATTTTTCTCATGTTTTATTATCCCTCCATATTTTCTTTATGTACGATACCTTCTCAACTGTACATATATTTATAACACGTCGCCTCCCGGCTCCATATGTCTTTCACTTTTATACCATAACAATTAGCCAGCTCTTACTGCTCCGGATATCGCACGACATCCTGATACCGCATATGTCCGCCAAAGATATCAAGTGCGCTTCCGATTGTAAAATCAACCCGGTTTCTGCCAAGCAGCTTCAGTTTATCCAGATCCTCAAAGGACGCGATCCCGCCTGCATAGGTCACAGGGATCCTGCCCCAGTTTCCAAGCAGCTCGGCAATATGTGTCTCGATTCCGGACGCCTTACCTTCCACATCCACCGCATGGATCAAATATTCATCGCAGTAACCGGCAAGCATATCCAGTGTTCCTTCCGTCATTTTTACCTTTGTGAACTTCTGCCAGCGATCTGTCACAATATAATAACCATCCTCGCATCGTCTGCAGCTCAGATCCAGTACCAGATGATTCTTGCCAACTGCCCGTCGGATGGCTTCCAGATTGTCATAGTTGATCTCTCCATTTTTAAATACATACGATGTAACAATCACATGGGATGCCCCCATGTCAAGAAACCGTCCGGCATTTTCCGCATTGATACCGCCACCGATCTGCAAGCCTCCCGGATATTCCGTAAGTGCCAGCTCTGCCTGATAGCAATCCTCCTCATAATACTCGCTTCCCGCCGGATTCAACAGGATAATATGTCCACCCTGTATACCCGCATCCTTATACATCCGGGCAAATGCTGCGCCATCGTACTCAGATACAAAATTCTCTTTTGCAGCATTTCCTTCATCCTGAAGGCTGCTGCCAACGATCTGTTTCACTTTTCCATTATGTATATCGATGCATGGACGAAATTTCATATTTTCTCCCAGGCAATATGCCTTTTTTCATTTTTATATCGTTACAATGTCTGCAAATACAAAGTGTCCGCAGACATTGTTTATTCTAACACAGAACCTTCTATAATCCAAGTGTCATATAAAAACCTGCGGCAGTTGTCCATCTCATGCAGACTCAGATCATGACTCATAACTTACACAAATAGAAAAGGCCGATGCAAGCTCATCGACCTTCTCCTATACATATCACTCCGACATAGACCTGTTCCACGCCAGCCTCCTGTAATGCTTCCGTACATGCCTGCACTGTCGCACCTGTCGTATAAATATCATCTATTAATAAGACCGTCTTCCATTCCGCCGGAAGTGCCCGGACCTCTAATGCCTGTTTTATATTATTTGCACGTTCAAGCGGTGATAATTCCTTCTGTGGTGTCGTATCCGACACACGGAGCAGATGTCCGTTATCTACCGGAATATCCAGTCTCCGTCCTACCACATCTGCCAACAGCTCCGCCTGATTATATCCCCGTTTCCGTAATTTACTTCTGTGAACCGGTACGGGCAAAATGATCTGCAGCCGTTCTGCAAGTCCCGCTTTCCGGATCCGTTCTGCAACAAGACTTCCATAATATTCCACATATTCCCGTTTATTGTGATATTTGATCGCGAGCACACTGGATGCGACCGGTTCCACATACCGGAAGACCGGATATGCCCGTTCAAAGCTCCGGGTATGCGTCCTGCAGTCTGCACAGTATTCCAACTCCTCGTCATCCAGACTTTTTCCACATTTCATACATGTGGGTTCTGTCACATATGGCAGCAACTCATGTTTTCCGCAGATTCCTTTTGCACCATACGGCATAACCTCATCACAGATCGGGCATCGTCTTGGAAATACCAGATCTATCATTGCCCGGTTCCATTTGTTCTGTATCTGCATATATAGCCCCCTTTATTGCTTTTCCTGTTATATCATGTGCTTCGCACATTCAATGCATTCGGAAATTATCCCTCTCCTGATTTATGCCAGTTCTACCAGTCGTTCTGCAAATGTCGTATACCGCTTCTGTTCGTCGATATTATCAATCATCGTCTTAACCAGACCTATATTGCCTACGATCACAACACCCTTTCTTGCCCTTGTAACTGCCGTATAGAGCAGATTCCTGTTCAGCAGCTTTGCCGGACCTGTAAGAAGCGGAATCACC
>OGFY01001975.1_pt1 | contig 13361 bp, 8 predicted proteins | sample 1570951 | NCBI WGS metagenome assembly OGFY01 (sample SAMEA2581942, study PRJEB24529) | metagenome | biome: Human gut stool | place: China | collected 2011
GCAGTATTGCTGCTGCAACCCGGGCTTAAACAGGAATGCGTGGGACCCCTTCCGCGCGAATCCGTACCCCAGTGAGGAAGAAGTGAAGGAATATCTCTCCGGCAACCTCTGCCGCTGCTCTGGCTATGAGGGCCAGCTGCGCGGCATCATGAACTTTCTGGCATGGAAAAAGCAGAAGGAGGCCGCAGAATGAGTACCATCAACAAGCCTTTCCGTAAAAAGGATGCCATGCAGCTGGTCACCGGCCAGCCCGTCTATATGGACGATGTGATCCCGCAGGACTGCCTGATCGTAAAGCTGCTGCGCTCCCCCCATGCCAACGCTATCGTGCAGGAGATCGACACGAGCCGTGCCCTGCTGGTGCCGGGCATCGAGGCGATCTACACATGGAAGGATGTGGACCAGCAGGGCCGCCGCTACACTCAGGCGGGCCAGACCTACCCCGAGCCGAGCCCCTATGACCGGCTTGTCATCGACCGCCATGTCCGCTTTGCGGGGGATGTTGTCGCCATTTTGGCCGGTAAGGATGAAAAATGCGTCGATAAGGCGATGAAGCTCATCAAGGTCAGGTATGAGGTCCTGCCCGCCGTGCTGGACTACCACACGGCGCTGGACAACCCCGTCCTTGTCCACCCGGAGGAAAACTGGGAGTCGCTGGCACCGGTCGGGGCCGACAACAAGCGCAACCTGTGCGCCCACGATGAGAGCGGGGCGGGCGATATTGAGGCGGTGCTGGCGGGGTGAGATGTCGTCATCGACCATACATACCATACCCGCGCCTGCCAGCAGGCCATGATGGAGACCTTCCGCACCTACTGCAGCATAGATGCCTACGGGCGGCTGAATGTCCTCAGCTCGACCCAGATCGTTTTCCACTGCCGCCGGATCCTGGCCAATGCGCTGCACATCCCCAAGTCGATGATCCGGGTGGCTAAGCCCCGCATCGGCGGCGGCTTCGGCGCCAAGCAGACCTCGGTCTGCGAGGTCTACCCCGCCTTTGTGACATGGAAAACCAAAAAGCCCAGCAAGATCATCTTCAGCCGGTACGAGAGCCAGATCGCCTCCACCCCGCGCCATGAGATGGAGCTGCATGTCCGCCTTGGTGCGACAAAGGACGGCATCGTCAGGGGCATCGACCTCTACACCCTGTCCAACACCGGTGCTTATGGTGAGCACGGCCCCACAACGGTGGGCCTTTCCGGTCACAAGTCTATTCCGCTGTATGGCAAGGCCGAAGCCTTCCGTTTTGTCAGCGACGTGGTCTACACCAACCACATGTCTGCCGGTGCGTACCGCGGCTATGGTGCGACCCAGGGCCTGTTTGCAGTGGAATCTGCTGTCAACGAGCTGGCTGCCAGGCTCCACATGGATCCCTTCAAGATCCGCGAAATGAACATCGTCAAAGAGGGCGATGTGATGCCTGCCTATTACGGCGCTGTGAACACCAGCTGCGCGCTGGACCGCTGCCTGCAGGCCGTGCATGACAACATCGGCTGGGACGAAAAATACCCCGTGCGCGACATGGGTAACGGCAAGGTGCGCGCCGTGGGCATGGGCATGGCGATGCAGGGCTCCGGCATTACGAGTGTGGATGTGGGCAGCGCCAGCCTGAAGATCAACGATGACGGGTTCTACACCCTCTCGATCGGTGCAGCCGACATGGGCACCGGCTGCGACACGATTCTGGCGCAGATCGCCGCCGAGGTGCTGGAGTGCCCGCTCGACAATGTGACGGTCCTCGGCGCGGACACCGATTCCTCGCCCTACGATTCCGGCTCCTACGCATCCAGCACGACCTATGTCACCGGCAAGGCGGTTGAGCAGTGCGCCGAGCAGCTCAAGCAGAAGATCTGTCAGGTCGGCGCGGGGCTGCTGGGCCTTGATGAGCGTGCGGTCGTCTTTGCGGGCGATGCCGTGACGAGCGAGGACGGCACGCAGCGCGCCACGCTGGCGCAGATCGCCGCAGCCTCCCAGTGCGGCAGCAATACGGCGCTGGAGGCAGTCGTGACCCACAGCTCGGAGATCTCGCCCCCGCCGTTCATGGTGGGTGCGGCCGAGGTCGAGGTCGATCTGGAGACCGGCGAGGCGCAGGTCATCCGCTATGAGGCAGCCGTTGACTGCGGCACACCGGTCAACCCGAACCTTGCGCGGGTGCAGGCCGAGGGCGGCATCCTGCAGGGCATCGGTATGGCGCTGACCGAGAATGTCACCTACGATGACCGCGGCATGCCGCAGGAAAACTCGCTGATGCAGTACAAGATCCCGGCGCGCAACGACATCGGGCATATCCATGTCGTATTTGAGAGCAGCTACGAGGGCACCGGCCCCTTCGGTGCCAAGAGCATCGGCGAGGTGGTCATCAACACCCCACTGCCCGCCGTGGCCGATGCGATCTACCACGCCACCCACAAGCGGTTCTATGAGCTGCCCATCACCCGCGAGCAGATCGCGCTGGCCGGGCAGTAAAAGGCAGGGAACGGCGAAAAAAACCTCTGCGGAGGATAAAAAAATTGCAAGCCGGCAGATCGCCGGCTTGCAATTTTTTATTGGAGGAAAGGTATCTGTCAAAGCAGCTTGCAGCCCAGCGCCTGACTGGTGCGGGAGAGCGAGAGGTTGGCAAGCTCCTGATTGTCAAGGGTGTAGCGCAGGACCAGCACATTTGCGACAAAAAGCATTGCCAGCTTGGCGGGGATGCTGCCCGAGTCGAGCGGGTTCTCCTGCGCGCCGCAGAGCAGCGCCGCTTTGCCCAGCCGCGAATGCCCAATCACGGCGATATTCCGCGCGTCCACCTCCGGGCGAAGCGTCAGCACATCCAGCGCGCGGCTGGCAGCGTATGCCCAGAAAACGAGCTTGCCGGAGTCGGTGTCGGGATGCTTCCGCGGATAATGCCCGCATAGCCCGCTGCCCCAGTCGCTATCGTCCGCCGTAATGTCTGTGTAGCACACGACCGCCAGTGCAAAGCCGTTGTCGATAATTTCCTCCGCCGGACAGTAGATGTCCGGAATGAGCGGACGGAAATTCAGCAGCAAAAACAGCGGATGTGCCTGACCGTCCGCCGGATAGAGAAACCGCAGCGGGAAAGCGAATTCTCCCGCTGGGGTATCAAAGCGGACTTCGAGCGTCTCCTGCATGGCGTGTCCGGCGCAGGCGGGCATTGGCGACGCCATTACCCGCGCGGATGCGGTGGACGGCGGCAGAAACGTGCCGTACTGCTCCCGCGCGAGGATGTTCAGCAGTTCCCCCCGGCGCGCCTCCCACTGCGCGGGTGACGTGACGGGCGTGCCGTCGGTCATGGTGAGCAAATCGGGCGTGTACATGCGGGTGTCCTCCCCGTTATAATTGTGGTACGATGGCATCCAAGAGCGTTTCCAGCAGCTGCTTCTGATTCCGGTTTTCCGCCGTGCAGGTGATGACTGCCTCCTGCGCCGGCAGAATGACGCTGTACTGCCCATACAGCCCGTCCGCGCGGTACGAATCGTACTTTCCGCGCCAGAACAGGTAGCCGTAGCCGTCTTCCTCGTTTTCGACCTGCTTGCGCCCGCTTTCGCGCACCCAATTGGGGTCAAGCAGCTGTTTTCCCTGCCATTGCCCGCCCTGCTGATAGAGCAGTCCCAGCTTGTGCAGCTCTGGCAGCGCCAGCAGCAGCCCCGCTGCGCCGAACGTCCGCCCCAGCGGGTCAACCTCCCAGACCGTGCGCTGAATCCCCAGCGGCGCAAACAGCCGCGGCATCAGGTAATCCACAAGGTCGCACCCGGCGCGCTTCTGCACCGCCAGCCCCGCCAGATATGGCCCGACGTTGCTGTACACAAAGTGCGTCCCCGGCGCTTCGTCAAACGGCAGCGCCAGCACTGCTTTCGCCCAGTCTTCTTCCGCCATGCCGACGCGCTGGGCGCCCATCAAGTACCCGCGCGACTGCCCGATGCACATCGTCAGCGCATCGCGAATCGTGGCGCGGCAAAGGTTCTCCGAGGGATTTTCCGGCGCTTCGTCCGGGAACAGTTCAATCAGGCGGTCGTCAAGGCGCAATAACCCCTCCTGAACCGCGAAACCAACTGCCGCCCCGGTGAAGCTCTTGCTGGCAGAGAACAGCAGGCGGCGGCACGGGCTGTCCCAATTGTGCTGATAGATTGTTTCGCCGCGCTGGGCGACAATCAGCCCCAGCAGCCGCAGGTTTTCGGCATTCTGTTCGATGTTCATCAGATTCATGAGATGTGACCTCCCTGTTCTGTTTCTGTCTGCACCAGCACCATCGGCAGGTGCAGCGTGACGCGCGTTCCGCCCTCCGGGGGACAGACGATGTCCAGCCCGTAATTTGCGCCGTAGAGATTGCGCAGGCGGTTATGGATGTTCACCAGCGCCAGACTGTTCCCCGCCGGGACGTTCAGCACGTTCTGCATACTCTTGTCGGACAGCTTCCGGTGAATCTCCGCCAGCCGCTCCGGGGGAATCCCCACGCCATCGTCCGTTACGCACAGCGCGCAGCCTCCCGTCTCCGTCGTGTGGCAGGAAATCGTCAGCGTCCCTTTCTCCAAGCGCGATTCCAGCCCGTGATAAATCGCGTTTTCCACCACGGGCTGGATGATGAAACGCGGAATCGCGAGATCTTCAAGCGCCGGATCTACGTCGAAAACGTAGTTGAAGCGGTTCGGGAAGCGGATGCGGATGATGTCCAGATAGTAGTTGACAATGGTCATTTCCTTGCGCAGTGCGACGATGTCCGCGCCCTTGATGCAGTAGCGCATGATGGAAGACAGGGCGTTAGTAATCGACACGATTTCGCTGCTGTTCAGCATGTACCCGTACCCGCGGATGCAGTCCAGCGTGTTGTAGAGGAAATGCGGGTTAATCTGGCTTTGCAGGGCGGACAGCTCCGCGCGCTTCTTCGCCAGATTCATCTCATAGAGCCGCGTCTGATCTTGCAGGCGCTCCGCCGTCATTTCAGACACCTTGTCCAGCAGCGTGTTGATTTCCTGACAGAACAGTTCCATTTCGCTGCTGGTGCTGATGTGGATGCGGTTCTGCAGCTTGTCATCCAAGTCATTTTCGATGAAGGCGGTCAGCTGTTTCACCGGCGCCATGATGCTGCGCTGGATGTGCAGGTTCCACACACCGATGCAGATGGCGAACACGACGCAGATCAGCATTCCCAGCCAGAGCAGTGGCATCAGGTCTGCCGCGATTTCGTCCTCCGGCACGAGGCTGACCAGCCGCCAGCCCATTGATGAGAGCAGCAGCGAATCCGTCAGGTATGTCGTCTTGTTAAGCGTCAGACTGTGCTGCAAGCCGTCCGCCATGTCACTGCAGAACGATTCGGGCAGCAGGGACAGCGTGTTCCCGTCTGCGTCGCAGCAGAGGATAATCTGTTCGTCCTGCTCGATGAGCATCAGCGCTGCACCGGGCGTCGGCAGGGCGCTGCGCAGCGTGGATTGCAGCAGGTCAAGGCGGGCGAAGATGACACAGGTGCCTAACTTTTGCCGGAACCGCGCACCCTGCCGGGTATTGTAGACCGGCTGAACGTATGCGAAAAAGTTCCTGTTCGTGAAGGTATCGAATGCTGGCCCGTAAAAACCGGAAGACAGATTGTCGCTTTCAAACAGGTGATACTTGGAATCCAGCGTGTCCAGCGCAATGATGTTCCGCTCCGTCGGGCTGAGGATACTCTGGTCGTTGTTGACGACGACGATGTGGCTGACCGTGGTGCTGTGGTTGAGCAGGCTGGAAGTAAAATCAATGAAACTTTTGCCGTACTGCATTCGTTGTATCGCTGTCGGCGCGTGATAATACTGCTGCAAGACCTCGTTGGAATGGAGGGCGCTGCCCAAGTAGGACATTTCGTTGCCGATGCGGTCAAGGCTGTCGCCCAGCTGCACGAGCATCGAATGCACGAACGTCGCTGCTTTCTTCTCAGACATCCGCTGGGCGCTGCTGTAAAACACCGTCGCCAGAATCACCACCGCCAGCACCGTGCCGGTCGTCAGCAGCGTCATCTGGCTGCGCAGAGAACTGAAATGCTTGCGCATATGTCAGCGCACACTCCCTTCCTGATGCGCTGTGCGATACGCGCCCGGCGTCTGCCCGAAATATGTTTTGAAGGTGGCGGAAAAGTGGTTGTAGTTGCTGTACCCCGTCTGCCGCGCGATTTCGGAGATGCTCATGGGCGTCGTGATAATCAGCGTCCGCGCACGCTCCATGCGGTGGCTGGATAGGTACTTAGTGAACGTCGCGCCCGTGATGGCGCGGAACAGCTCGCTACAATAGGTGTAGTTCAGGTGGAACTGCGCCGAAAGCCTTTGGAGGGACAATTCGTCGCTCAAATGCTCATCGACGTAGTTCAGCATGTCGAAAAACGTCGGACTGCAGTCGTTGACGTAGATGGATACCGGCGCCTGACCGGGCTGCACTTCCGCCATCGTCTGCCGAAGCAGCTGCAATTGCCGGACAGGATTGAGGACGTCCTGCGATACAGGCACAGTGTAGCACACACGCACGTCGGGCGACTTCGGCAGGGCGGACAGCAGCGCCTGCTCCGGCATCGGCGTGAACAGCAGCACTTCGTTCGCGTCCGCCCAGAAGGACAGAGACGCCTGAAACCCGTTCAGCAGCGGCGGAAGCGTCTCTGGCTTCTCCGCGGACAACAGCACCATGGACAACATCCCTTCCGGCACGGGCAGTCCGCGCTGCGTAAAAAGCGGTTTGAGCGGCGCCGTGCTGCTCAGCGTCGCCAGAAACGCCGGGTCGCTCCCCACACGAATGTCGTGGATGCGGCCCGACAAGCGTTCCAGCGCCGCCTGCGCCGCATCGGGCAGAATCGGTTTCAGGCAGTAGTCGAATGCGGACAGCCGCAGCGCTGTCTGCACATAACTGAAATCGGAATACCCGCTCAGGACGATGAACACCGTCTGCAAGCCTGCTTCCCCGGACAGGCGAATCAGGTCAATGCCCGTCATCTGCGGCATCCGAATGTCCACAATCGCGGCGTCGAAGTGTTCCGCGCACAGCTTGTCCAGCGCAGCGGGCGCTTCCGTCATCAGCACGGGTGGATCAAAGCCCCAGTCCGCCCACGGAAAGGCGTGTGCGGTGGAATACAGCGCCATCGGCTCGTCATCAGCAATCAGAATGCGGTACATCCTCGTCCTCCTTCCTCCCGAACGGCGTTATCGGGAGTACATCCAGAAACTTATGAAAGCAACCCTTTTTAGCAGGAAGATGTTCTTATTATAGCAGGGAAGTTTTCGCTTGTCCACTGCTGAAAATGTATAATCTGGTCTAAATGTAGCCAAACCGAAAATATTGAGGGTGCAAACCGAAAACAGTGCATTCCTTTTCGGGCAAAAAGCGATAAAATAAAGCCATGCACAAAAACAAGAAAGCGGGTGGCTGATGGCATGGCGAAAGAACATGCGATGATTGAATCAGGGCGTCGGCAGTCCCTGGGCAAGCGGATCTGGAAGAACCGCTGGGTGTATCTCTTCCTGCTGCCGGGCATTGCGTTCGTCCTGCTGTTCTGCTACGGCCCAATGTATGGTCTGGTGGTCGCCTTCAAGGACTACAAAATCAGCAAGGGCATTCTGGGCAGTCCGTGGGCGAATCCGTGGTATAATAACTTCGCGATGATGTTCAAGGACAAGAAGTTCAACGCGGCGTTCTTCAACACCATCCGCATGGGACTGGCGTACATCATTACCGGCTTCCCCGGCCCAATCATTCTGGCGCTGCTGCTCAACGAACTGCGGAGTCGGCACTACAAGAATACCTTGCAGGTGATTTACACCTTCCCGAACTTCCTAAGCTGGGTTATCGTCGGTGGCTTGATGACGACGATTTTCGCAGGCGAGGGCGTCATCAACAGCCTGATTCGCGCATCCGGAGGACAGACATACGGCTTCTTGACGGACAAGAGTTTGATTCGTCCCCTGCTGTATGCGACAAGTATCTGGAAGGGAACTGGCTGGTCAGCCATCCTGTATCTGGCGGGCATCGCGGGCATCAGCCCGGAACTCTACGAAGCCGCCGAGGTGGACGGCGCAAACCGCTTCCACAAGATGTGGTACATCACATGGCCGGAAATCCGCTCGACGGCGGTGATTCTGCTCATTCTGGCGTTCGGCGGCATCATGAGCAAGGGCTATGACCAAATCCTGAACATGACCAATGCGGTTGTGCGCGACGCGGCGGAGACGATTGACACCTACATCTACCGCATCACCTTCCAGGAAAAACCGAAATACGGCTTCTCCACCGCGATCGGCTTGTCGAAATCCGTCATCAACTTCGCTTTCCTGCTGCTGGCGAACAAGCTGGCGAAAGCACTTGGGGAAGCAGGCATCATGTAATGACAGCAATTTCCTCGAATAGAGCCGATAAAAAGGCAGAAAAGCTGCTTGAACGGGAAATCGCGCGGAAGAAACGCAAGCTCCAAAAAACGACGGCGTTCGATGTCTTCAACATCATCTTCCTGCTGATTCTGGCGTTCATCGTCATCGTCCCCTTCTACTACACCATCGTCCGTTCCTTCCTCACACAGCAGGAATTCATCATGAACGGCACGACGCTCTGGCCGCAGAACCCGACTATAGGCAACTACCGCGACATCTTCGTCGGCACGGGCCTGCTGCGCTCGTTCTTCAACTCTGTGCTGTACACGGTGACAGGTACGATTTTCAGCATGTTTCTCGCCACAACCTTGGCGTATGGGCTGAGCAAGAAGAACTACCCCGGACGCGCGCTGTTTCAGAACATGATTGTCTTCACCATGTACTTCGGCGGCGGCGTTGTCCCCTTCTTCCTGCTGGTTAAGGACTTGGGGCTGTACGGCAACCGCTTCGCCGTGGTCATTGCGCTGGCGTTCAATGCGTTCAACATGATTATCCTGCGCAACTTCTTCGAGTCTCTGCCGCCGGATTTGGAAGAAGCGGCAATGCTCGACGGTGCAAGCCCTTTCCGCATCTTCTGGCAGATTGACCTGCCGCTGATGAAGCCCGCACTGGCGACGGTGACGCTGTACTTCATCGTTGACCGCTGGAACGAATGGTTCTGGAGCAACCTGCTGTTCCTCGACAGCAAGATGTGGCCAATGCAGCTGGAACTGCGGCAGATTCTGTGGACGAGCAGTGCGCTGGCGGCGGATGTTCCGGCGGAGCTTGGTCGCCGCACCTACGCCGACGGCATGAAGGCGGCGGCGGTGATTGTGACGATGCTGCCCATCATGTGCGTGTATCCTTTCCTGCAAAAGTATTTTGCAAAGGGCGTTATGATTGGGGCAATTAAGTCTTAAGGCTTAGCTTCTCTTTCCGTTGATTTCTATTCATCCGGCAAGGATGATAGGACATAAAAAGGAGGTATTCCTACATGAAACGGTTTCTATCTCTGGTTCTGTCTCTGGCAATGATTCTCCCCATCATGCTGGCTGCGACGCCCGCATTGGCGGAAGAGAATCCCTACGCCGAACACCTGACCTTCAAGGTCTTCACCATCGACGGCTCGGACGACATGTTCAACTGGCCGCTGGTGAAGCAGGCGATGGAGAAGTTCAACTTCGACTTTGAAATCCAGCTTGTCGCGTGGGATTCTTGGGATGAATCCACCCGCACGCTGGCATACACCCAGAGTCTGCCGGAAGTCATCGCGTGGTACAACCTGAATAAGGATGAGTACCTCGAATGGGTGGAAGAGGGCGTGTTCAAGGCGCTGCCGGACGACATGTCTGCGTACCCGAATCTGGAAAAGCTCATCAACAGCTACACCTGCTTCGACCAGTTCCGCGTCGATGGCAAGCTGTACACCTTCCCCAAGATTAAGAACAGCAACCCCGTCAACCTCTACACCACCTACATGTTCGCGTATCGCCGCGACTGGGCGAAGGCGATGGGCTATGACTGGGCGCCTGTCCAGACCTTGACCTACGACGAATTCGTGGCATACCTGCGCGACGTGAAGGAAAAGGATCCGGGCCACATGGGCGATAAGCTCGTTCCGCTGGATCTGGACAACGGCGGCAAGCACTGGGCGATGCTGGCGCAGCTGTGGAATCAGCGCATCGGCTCCTTCGACATCGTGGATGGCAAGTATTACTGGAGCGCAGAAGACCCCTCCTCTCTGGAAGCCATCAAGCAGATTAAAACCCTCTACGACGACGGTCTGCTGGCGATGGACAGCTACAACGACTCCAACAACGCGGGTCGTGAACGCTTCCTCGCGGGTCGTTCGGCTGTCCTGTACGGCAACCTCGGCGCGACCATCCTGCAGACGACTGCCCGTACCCTCGCGACCAACGTCGAAGGCTTCACCGAAGAAGACCTCGGCATCATCTGCCTCGAAGCGCCCGACGGCACCTTCCATGTCAGCCAGATCGACGAGTGGTGGGCTGCGTTCGCCTTCTCCGCGAACTGCCGCGACGAAGTCATGGATCGCTGGCTGGCGGTCGGCAACTGGCTGCTCGAACAGGAACAGATTGAAACCTACGCTTACGGCGTGAAGGGTGAAGACTTTGACTACGACGCGGACGGCAACGTCGTTCTGAACTACACCGATGCAGACATCGCCGCCACCGGCAGCAAGTACTACATCGTGCAGGAGCGCGCCTTCCAGAAGTACTTCGTCCTCGAAGGCTTGGACGTCTACCTCCCCGGCAACCCCGCATACTCTTCCTACATCATCAATGACCTGTTCACCACGAACATGAAGACGTGGGAATCCAACGCAACATTCGCTCCGACGGACTATAACCTGACCAACACCAAGAACGAAGCGTATTACTCCTTCCGTTCTGCCGTCATCAACAACATCCGCGATATCATCATTCAGGCGGTCATCTCTGACGATCCGGAAACGGTTTGGAACGACTTCGTGAATGAACATCGCGAAGAAGGCGACAAGCTGGCTGCGGAAATGACGGAAGAATTCCTGAAGTAATCCATCCACGGGTCAGTGCTTGACCCGCAATCACCCGTCTGCATTTTCAGGCAGCAGGGAGCTTTCTGAGAATGGAAGCTCCCTGCTTTTCGATTTCGGCGCAAGAAGCCTTCGTAATAAAAAGCTACAACAAAAACCAACTATCCACAAGTACCGCACATTTTCCCCGAATGCTTCCGTCCAGCACCGGACGTTCCTTCCGACGCTGCACCGAGGCATTCCCACCCTATCAACAGGAGGCAAAACACATGCTTCACCCCCTCGCCATCACCATGTGGGATTTTTCATGGATTGAACGCCGCTGGGACGGCGCAGGCTTTGAGGACTGGAACGCTGCCCTCGACGGCGTCAAGGAACGCGGCTATGATGCCGTCCGCATCGACGCATTCCCCCACCTGCTGTCCCAAGCCCCTGAAAAAGAATGGCTGCTCCTGCCTGTCTGGTATTCCAATGACTGGGGCAGCCCCTATAAAGTCCGCGTTCGACTCTTTCCTGCACTCATCGACTTCCTGAAAGCCTGCCGCGCGCGCCGCATCAAGGTCGCCCTCAGCAGCTGGTTCCGCGAAGACGCCGATAACGTCCGCATGGCGCTCAGCACCCCGCAGGCGATGGCGAAATGCTGGATTGATACCCTTCGTCTGATTGCGAACGCCGGGCTGATGGACACCATCCTTTATGTTGACCTCTGCAATGAGTTCCCCGGCGACTTCTGGTCACCGTACTTCCGCAATGACCCGCCGTGGATGACGTGGAGTTGCTGGCATACCGACGCCGCGATGGACTATATGCGCACGGCGATTGCGCTCGTCCGTCAAGAATACCCTGATTTGCCGTACTGCTTCTCCTTCGACGGCGAGAATACGCACTTCTACCGCGAACGCGACCTCTCCTTCTTCGATTTGGCGGAGCACCATATCTGGATGACGAAGCTGAACAAGCAGCAGTTCTATCGCGAGGTCGGTCAGGCGAAGGACGGGCGATTCACCGAGGAAGCGTATCACCTGCTGGCCGACCATGCGCTGGATGTGTACCACAACAAGGAAGATTATTGGAAGCAGCTGCTTGTGGACGGCATTCAGACACTCGCAGCGGACGCGAAAGCCGCAGGGCTTCCGCTGGCGACGACCGAGTGCTGGGGCATCACGGACTACAAGGATTTCCCGATGCTCCCGTGGGGCTGGGTGAAAGACCTGTGTGCGCTGGGCGTAGAGACGGCGTGTCAGACAGGGCAGTGGGCGCTGATGGCGACGAGCAACTTCGCCGCGCCGCAGTTCTGCGGCATGTGGCGGGATGTTGCGTGGCATCAGCGTCTGACGACGATGATTCACGAAGCGCCCCTGCCGCCGGAAGCGGAAAAGACCGCGCTTGGGCGCGCGATGCGGTGGGAATGAAATATCACTTCCAAATAAGTCGAGCTGCGGTATGAGCAGATATTTCTGGCGTTAACCGATGGGGGTAAACCCTAAAAGTGGCGGTGCCTCCGCAGAGGCGAAATCCCTGTGTATCAATTCTGGATAATCAGGTAAGACGGGAAAAAGGAGAACGAACACATGCGTGAGCAGATTTCCCTAAACGGCACTTGGCAGCTCAAAGGCACAGCATCCTATGTGCCGCTGCGCGATAAGAGCATGGAAACCGGCAAGCCGCTGGAAGGCGTGACCGGCTGGATGGACGCGCAGGTTCCCGGTGGCGTGGCGCGCGCGCTGTATCAGGCAGGCTATATCGACCACCCCTATGTGGACATGAACAGCTTAAAGTGCGAGTGGATAGAAAACCGCTGGTGGATTTACCGCCGCGAGTTCGACCGCCGGGACATCCCCGCGCACCGCAAGACCCTCCTGCACTTCGAGGGTGTCGATTATGCCTGCATGGTCTACCTGAACGGGCATCTGCTGGGCGAACACGAGGGCATGTATGAGGATTTCGCCTTTGACGTGACCGACCTTCTGCAGACGGCGGAGCATTTCGTGCTGGATGTGCTGATTCTCCATGCGCCGGACGAAATGGGGCAGATTGGGCGCACAAGCCAGACTTCGACGCAGAAGAGCCGCTTCGGGTATAAGTGGGATTTCAGCACCCGGCTGGTCAATCTGGGCATCTGGCAGGATGTGTCGCTGATTTTGGAGGACGAAGCCGCGCTGGACGACCTTTATGTGCATTCGGACGCAGCGGACGGCACGGGGCTGCTGCATATTTCCGGCACGACCCATGCGGATGGCAATCTGCCGTTGACGGTGGCGGTACGCTGCGCAAAAGACGGCGTGGAGAAAGCCGCTGCGACACTGCCCGTGCAGGACGGCGCATTCGCTGGAACGCTGACCATCCCGTCGCCGGAACTGTGGTATCCCAACGGGCTGGGCGAACAGCCGCTCTATGACGTGACGCTGACGCTCCGAAACGGCGAATTCAGCGAAGAGCTGATCAAGGCGGTCGTAAACAACCTGAAAGTA
>OGFY01001978.1_pt1 | contig 13350 bp, 13 predicted proteins | sample 1570951 | NCBI WGS metagenome assembly OGFY01 (sample SAMEA2581942, study PRJEB24529) | metagenome | biome: Human gut stool | place: China | collected 2011
AACACAACGGGGCCGCGCTCCTGCCGCAGGATTTTTCCCGGGTGACGGTTTCTCCCGGCGACCGGGTGGAAATTGTCTCCATCGTCGCCGGCGGCTAGGGTTCCGCTTTCGGGAACAGTCTTTTCCAATCCGTCATCGCCATGCCATCCATCCACGTCATGTCTCCCACCCTTGCCAGCCAAGTGGCGGCAGGAGAAGTAGTGGAGCGCCCCGCCTCCGTTGTGAAGGAACTGGTGGAAAACAGCCTGGATGCAGGAGCCAAATTCGTACGGGTGGAGATACGCCGCGGAGGCGTGGGCATGATCAAGGTGACGGACGACGGCAGCGGCATGTCACGGGCAGACGCCGAGCTGTGCACCAAACGGCACGCCACCAGCAAACTTTCTTCCCTGGAGGAGCTTTTTGAAATCACACACCTGGGATTCCGCGGAGAGGCTCTGCCCAGCATTGCCAGCGTTTCCCGCTTCAAACTCTGTACCAGGCAGCAGCAGGATCTGGAAGGCTGGGAAATACGCATTGACGGAGGCCTGGAACACGAACCGAGAAGCTCAGGCGTCTCTCCCGGCACCGCCATTGAGGTGGCCGACTTGTTTTACAATACTCCAGCGCGCCGCAAGTTCCTCAAATCCGCAGAAACGGAAGCTTCCCATGTGGAGCACCAGATACGCCTGCATGCCCTGGCTTATCCCCAAGTACGGTTTGCCTATAAACGGGACGACCAGCTTGTTTTCGACCTTCCCGCTACAGCGGATCTGCGCGTCCGCATTTCCGCACTGACGGATGCTTCAACATGGCTGGTCCTGCTTTGCATAATAACGCCAATCTGCCACAGCGGCGGCCCTGATTCCGATAGAAACGACCATCGGCCCCGGTATTTCCATCACGGGATTCCTGCTTCCTCTTTCCGAAGCCAGACGCACCAGAAAAGGGCAGTACGTCTTTATGAACACGCGCCCCGTGGAGGACCAGCTCATTAACAGGGCCATTCGGGACGGCTACGGAGGCTTCCCCACCGGACTGCATCCGGCGCTTTTTTTGTATATGGAGGTGGAACCCGCTCTGGTGGACGTCAATGTGCACCCCGCCAAGAAGGAAGTGAGATTCCGCCGTTCCGCAGACGTGGTAAATACCATTGTGGAAGCCATAGCCAACACTCTTCAAAAGCACGCCCGGCAGGAAATCCACGCTGCCGCCGCGCCAGAGCCGGAGAGAACTCTTCCTCCTGCCCATTCTACCACCGCGCCATATGGGGAAATACCCGCCCGTTCCACCAACCCCGGTTCTGCTTTCCCGGCGGCCGCCAGACCGGCCCCTGCTTCTTCCGCCGCCCAACCGCCGCTTTCCTCCTCTGCCAGACAATCCCATGGGCCGGTCCGTCCCCCCACCCTCCGGGCCATTCCCCTGAAACAGGTTCCCGCCACCCAGGGGAAACTGGATTTTCACCGTCAGGAGGATGAAGAAACGGCACGAAACGCCCATGAAAACGCAGCTCCAGAAAGGGATGCCTCCGCCGGATTTTCCTATCTGGGAACACTCCGCCAGCAATTCGCCCTGTTTGAAACGCCGGAAGGCCTGGTTCTGATGCATCCCAAGGCGGCCCGGGAACGCATCATATTTGAACGGCTGCGCGCACGCCGGGAAGCCCCCATGCCGTCCCAGCAGCTTCTGGATCCGGTGGTGCTGGATCTGGATCCGCGGGATTTTGCCGTCATCCGGCAGTTCGCCCCGCATTTTGACCAGGCCGGCATGGCCGTTACGCCCTTTGGACAGAATACAATCAGAATAGAATCCATCCCCGTACTGCTGGAACTGGAAAACGCACGTGCTTTTCTCCTGGAGCTGGTGGACCGTCTCACCCAGTCCGAATTCAGCCGAAATGCCAAACGCGTGGCTTATGAAACCTTCATTGGGGAATTTGCCAGAAAATCCGCCTGGAGGGAGCGCATTTCCCCTCACCGGGCCCCTGCCATCCTAAAGGATTTGCTTGCCTGTGAAGTGCCGTACTGCACCCCGGGCGGCAAACCCACGCTGGTGAATTATTCCGTTCCGGAAATTAAACGTAAATTCGGCCTACAGGCATAAGGGAACCTTGTTTTCCGGAAAACAGGCTGAAACGCTGCAAGATTTTACGGCAAACGGAAAATATGCAGCCAAAGACGGATTGATGCCCGCTTCTGCGGTATATTATTTTCCCTTACCGATACTCAGTTTTATTTCAGCCGCAGCAAGGGCCGGAAACTCTCCCTGGCAACAGGGAGCATTTTACCCTGTCCGGCTACGGACACCTTTTCCGTCTTGTCCGCCAGAACTCTGGCATTCGGACGCATCCTCCCGCATACAACAGGGAGCTTGCTCTTGGCAAGGAAGTTTCCCGCGTTTATACTGCAGCCTTCCAGATAAATTCCCAGCCATGCCAGACTCTCCCCCCAGCACCTCCCCCGCTCCGCGCATTGCTGAAACTGCCGCCGGGAAAATTCTGGCGGGGCTGCTGGCCCTTTTTTACATCTTCCTGGCAACGACGGCGGCAGGCGGGGAATGGCACAACCTTTTCCTTCCCGGCTGCTTTGTGGCGGCAGCCCTCCTGCTGTTCTGCTTCTGTATTCTCCGGGGATACAAGATTCCCAGCCCCGGACTGCCGGGCTGGCTGGCCCTGGGGCTGGGAGGCGGCTATTTCCTTGTCCGGGCATGGTTTTCCCCCTGGTTTTATTATGAGAGCGTAGCGGATCTGGGCCTTATCGCCACGGCCATCGTCATGTTCGCGGCGGGAACGTATGCCGGAGCCGGAAACGGGGAAAAGAGTATTCTTCCCGTACTGGCTGCGGCATTGGGGCTGCTGAATGCCCTGCTGTGGGGGTATCAGAACATAACGGGAACGGAAGCCTCCTGGTTCAGACCGGATTATTCCCTGTTCGGCACGGAAATCCGCAACATCGGATTGTTCGGATACAAAAATTTTTCCGCCCATTTCCTGTCCGTCACCGGTTTTTTCCTTTGCGCATACAGCATGGCTTCCGCCAGAAAATGGGGCATCCGCCTGTTCACGGGATTGGCGCTCATCCTCGTTTCCTTCACGTGCGGCTCGCGGTCCGCCTTCCCAAATGCCCTGGCTGGCGTAACCCTGTGCTTCTTTATTTATACCTCCAGTGTTTTCCGCAATAACAGAAAATTTTACACGGCGTCCATCCTCTTTATTATCCTGCTTTTCCTGGGCACGTCCTATGCCGTGCTGGATTTGTCCCGGGGGGCGGGCAGGCTTGCCGCCCTTCTGGATACATTTTCCTTCGGCAACCGGCTGGACCTGTCCAAACTGGCCTGGGCACTGGCGGACCAGGCTCCGCTGTTCGGTCACGGCAGCCGGATGTACACCAATCTTTCCACGGAGTTTTTCTCCGGAGCCAACCTCCCCAATTTTGCCCACCACGAATACGCACAAGCCGCCTGCGACTACGGCTATGCCGGGCTGGGGCTGATGCTGACTCTGCTGGCCCTGTTTCTTATTTCCGGACTCCGGAGCGTTCTGAAATTGTCAGGAGAACATCAACGGCCCAATCCCCTGGGACCGGCGGCGTTCTGCGTATTGTGCATCGCCGCTTTCCACGCCTATGGAGAATTCATCTGGCATAACCCTGCCTTGCTTGGAGCCAGCGCCCTATGCGGCGGCATTACCTGCACGGCCCCTCTTTCCAGGGTGAAGGCTTCGCGCCGAGTCGGCCGCTGGCTTCAAGCGACCGCCGCACTGCTGATGGCCATATTGGCTCTGTGTTATGCGTTTCTGGCTTTTCCGGTCTGGAAAAACTCCCTTCAAGCCGTCCCGGCTTCCTCCAGCAATCGACTGCCCATGCTGGAAGCGGCCGCCTCCTGCAGCCTGGACCCGGATTTGGTGCGGCGCAACATTCTGCATGCCGCAGGCAGTGCTCCCCCCCCAAACCCAGCCCGGCTCAAAGCATTGGAGCATCAGGAAGAAAAAGCGGAACTCCTGAGCCCCGGGAACCACGGCCTGACGGCGGCCAAAAGCCTCCTTTACCTCCTCCAGGGACGCCTCACGGAAGCGGAACAGCTGCTCCGCCCGTACGTAGAGAGTCCCGGCAGGTTTGACGACCGTATGTTCGCCTGGACTACCATTTACAATAATATGCTGTATTCCTGGAGTACGGCCATTGCTGCCCAGTCCCCAGGACGCGCCCTGTCCATGGCCATGACGGCCCAGCGCCTAATGTCCGCCCAAACGGACCGGTGGCTGTATTATGGGGCCCTGGATCCCAAAGTCAGGAAAAAACACTACTCGCGCCTCAATGAGCTCAAGATGCTCATCATGATGCTCCAGGCCCGCGGAACGACGCCCGACCCCTCCTGGAGGAAATAGTATTCTGGAGAATCGGGGAAAAGGAATCTGTGCAGCCGTTATATCCCTTTTTCCAGGGAAGCCGCTCCATACGGAAGTTTCCCCGTTTTATCCGGTTTCTTTTTTACCGGATTCCACGTCAGCTTATTTGTCCACGGAACACAGAGCGTACTGCAGCCAGAAAGATGAAAAGCCGACAGTTGGCGCAGCAAGTCCGCACAGGCGTTACGCCGGAATTTTAAGCGGATTCAGCTATCTTCCGCCGGAAGCGGCAGCCTCTCCGGAACAGAATCGTTTGTTTCTTTTTCCCCCAACCGCGGACTGCCTCGGTTGGCGGTCCCGTAAAACGCATGTCCCGACGCAGCTCAACAGAAAAAAACTTTCCCGGCTCTATTCCTTTATCGAATCTTTTTGTATGAACATAACCATCAAACGAATTTATGACCCCAAGGAACCCGGGGACGGATACCGCGTCCTGGTGGACCGGCTCTGGCCCCGCGGCATTTCCAAGGAAAAAGCTTCCTGGGACGAGTGGCTGAAGAACATAGCTCCATCCACGGCGCTCCGCCAGTGGTTTGCTCATGATCCAGTCAGATGGGACGCATTCCGCAAAAAGTACGACGAGGAACTGGATGGAAACGGAGAAGCCGTTTCCCATCTGCTCCGGCTGGCGCGGAAAGGGAAGGTTACGCTGCTGTACTCCGCCAGAAATACGGAGCACAACGAAGCTGCGGCTCTGAGGGATTACCTTTTGCAACGGTTTGCTTCATAAATAGAAGCATATTCCTGCACAAACTCCATCCGCAAGCCCCAAATGCTGTCACGGGAACCTATGATACGGCAGGATTTCTTCTCTCGTTCATGAACAAGCGAAGAAAATGGAAAGGAGGTGAATACAATATGGCCAGCAGTTCCCACATGGGTGGAAGTCATAAGGGCAGTTCCAAAAAACGCTCCGAGACTACCACAAGCAAAACCGGGCGGCGCATCAAACGCGATGCTTCAACCGGGCAGTTTATGAGCGATAAAAGCTCAGGCTCCAAGGAAAAACATTAATGCCCGCGAGTTTTCCGCCTGATTCAGGCTCCGGACCGAATCCGGAGCCTTTTTATTTTTCTCCGCATCCGGAACACGAGGAAGTCTTCCGCCATCCACTCAGGCCCAATTCTTCAAAAGCCCGAAGACCGAGCGCTTCAGGGGCTTTCCGGTCTCCGCGAATCACAACGGCAAAAGGCTCTTCCCTGCCCGGAACGTAATACGCAGCCCGCAGAACCAGTTCCTCTCCATCCTGATGGGCGTAAACACCCACGGGCGTAGAACAGTTCGCACCCAGACGTACCAGGAAAGCCCGTTCCGCCAGCGCACAGGCAAAAGATTCCGGATCATTGATGCCTTCCAGCATTTCCGCCGTCTCCCTGTCCGAGGAACGGCATTCCATTCCAACGATGCCCTGCCCCACAGCAGGAATAAAAACTTCCACCGGCAAGGGACGCATGTAAAGTTTTCTTCCTTCCACAAGGGTTTCCGGCGCGTACAGCCCCAGGCGTTCCAAACCGGCCCTGGCCAGAATCACGGCATCCCAGCCGGGATGTTCCACCAGCTTTCCCAAACGCGTAGGCACATTCCCCCGCAGGTTTTCAAACCGCAGGCCGGAACCCCAGTACGTGCGCGCCATCAGGCGTCGGCGCACGCTTCCGGTAGCCAGCGTTCCGGAACCGTTCCAGTCCGGTTCTTTCGTGATAAGCACATCCTCCACGGCAGCACGGGGCAAGACGGCGGCCAGCGTGAAGCCGGCGGCAAGCTCGCTCGGCACATCTTTGAGGCTGTGCACCGCTACGTCAATGCGGCCATCCCGGAGGGCGGTCTCCAGTTCCTTAATGAAGATCCCCTTGTCCACCATGCCGGAAACGCGGGCCACATCCGCCAGAGGAACATCCGTGCGGCGGTCCCCAATAGTATGGATGATTTCACAGCGCACGTCCAGTTCCGGATAACGGAGGGAAAGGGCAGCACGGACCATATCCGCCTGGGCCAGGGCCAGGGCGCTCCCGCGGGTGCCGATGATGAGGGTATTTTTACTGGTCATAAAGAGCGGAATCCGGAAAATATCTGGAAATGCTGTCCCGGATGATGGCCTCGCACCGGGAAACCTCCTGCTCCCGGCTGCGCTTGGCCTCATCCGCCAGCTGGGTGAGGGTATCAATATCGTAGAGATACACTTCGTCAATATCCGCCACGTCCGGAGAAATGTTGCGCGGCACGGAAATATCAATCAAAAAGAGGGAGCGGTATTTACGGGAGGCACGCAAAGGAAGAAGCGTTTCCCGGGTGATGATGCAGTGGGGAGCAGCGGTGGCGGCCACCACCACGTCAATATCCCTGAGATAGTTCCCCCACACGTCATACCGGATGGCCTGGCCGCCGATCATGCCCGCCAGCTCTACCGCACGGTCAAAGGAGCGGTTGGCCACATAAATGCCCTCAGCACCCCGGGCATGCAGGGCGCGCCCCGTAACGCGGCTCATCTCGCCCGCCCCCAGAATAAGGACGCGGGTGCCGGAAAGGTCCCCGAAAATTTGTTCCGCCAGCTCCACTGCCACGGATCCCACGGAGGTTGCCCCGGCATGAATCTGGCTTTCCGTCCGCACTTTTTTACCGATAGCAAAGGCTTTCTGAAAGGTTTTGTTGGCGCAGGCCGCAGTTACTCCGGCATCCAGGGCCGTCTGGTAAGCCGTTTTTACCTGGCCGAAGATTTCCGTTTCCCCCAGCACCATGGAATCTAGGCCGCTCAGCACGCGGCACAGATGGCTTAACGCATCTTCTCCCTGATGGCTGTAAAAATAAGAAGCCATATCCAGTTCCCCGCGCCCATCACCCAGAAAATGGGATAAAATGTGCTCCTGCGCATTTTCCGGAGCGTTGGACCAATAATAAATTTCCATGCGGTTGCAGGTGGAAAGCACAACGCACTGGTCCACTCCAGGAAGGGAACGGATGCGCTGTCCTTCTTCCCGGAGCTTATGGGACGGCACGGCAAACCGCTCCCGTATTTCCACGGGAGCGGTCCGGTGATTCAAGCCTAAACAAACCATTCTCATCAACTTACCAGGAAAATGCTCATGGATGCAATAAAGAGGGCCACGCAGCAGCAGGCCAACATCCTTCCCGGAATGCCGCGGCGGTAGATGAACCACAGCAGGACGCTGTAGCCTGCCGTGAGAAGAATGACAATGGAGGTCTTGGCCGCATTAATGGGGAGATTCCCCCGCCACCCAAGCCATTCCCCAAGCAGAAGAAGGAGGAATGCCACAAGAACCAGGCGCTTCATGCTGGCTTCCAGTGTACGGATGGGAGGAAGCACACGGCAGGTGCCGGGAATCCGGTGTCTTTTAAGACATTCATTCTGCATGCAGAACGCCGCCCCCGCGGCAGCGGCCAGACCGCCGGCTCCGTAGGACATCATGGCTATGCCCACATGCGCCGTCACCCAGAAGTCATGCGTGCCCTGCACGTCCGCTCCGGAACGGCCTATCAGCAGGGAAAAAACCGTCAGCACGGCAATAGCCGGAGCCGTAAAGATGCCAAGCACGGACATTCGGTAAGCACGTCCCAGCATCAGATAAAAGAGATTGATGCTCCAGGAGAGGAAGAAGAGCACCTCTGAAGCGCCGCGGATGGGACACATTCCCGTCTGGTACGCTTTGACGCATAGCGCCCCTGTCTGGAGAACAAAGAGGCACGCCATCCAAAGATGGGCATATAAAAACCGCCGGCCGGAAGCCAGCAGGCGCCATCCCAGCCCTGTGAAAGCCAGGGAGAGGATGAGAGAGGCAATGGCCCACCAGTTATCGTTCATAAATCCGGCCCGGAAATGGTTCAGGAACGCAAATCGCGCTCAATGACGGCGTATGCCTGGTGGTTATGGATGGATTCAAAATTTTCCGCTTCCACCCGGTACCAGCTGAAGGCGGAATGACTCTGCGTTTTCAACGCCACGTTGCGCACCAGATCTTCCACAAAGACAGGGTTTTCATAAGCCTTTTCCGTCACCCATTTTTCATCCGGCCTTTTCAGCACGCTGAACAGGGAGCAGCTCGCGCAGGATTCCACCAGGTCAATCAGGTCTTCAATCCAGACGGGCCTGGAAGCAAAACGCACGGAATAAGTAACCAGCCCGCGCTGGTTGTGGGCTCCGTAGGCACTCATGGCCTTGGAGCAGGGGCAGAGCGTCGTCACGGGAACGATAACTGTCAGCTTGAAATCAGCCAGTTTGTTGTTCGCTTCCGCCTCCATCTCAAACCGGACAACGTAATCCATGAGCCCTTCAATTCCGGTCACAGGAGCGTTTTTGGAGCGGAAAAACGGGAATTCCATTTCCACATGGGAACGGCGGGCGGACAGACGGCGGAGCAGTTCCCGCGGAATGGCCAAGGCCGTATGCACATCCAGCAAAGGGCCATGCTGGTGCAACGCCTCCACAAAACGGCTCATATGGGTGCCCTTGAATTCTTCCGGCAGATCCACCGCCAGAGAAACCGTCGCCACAGTGGACTGGATGCGGTTGAGCTTGTCCTGTATCTGGATGGGGAAGCGCAACCCTTTTACGCCCACCCGGTCAATGGAAATATTGCGCGTATCCGCCTCGGACTGGGTATCTTTCAGTTCCTGCATGGGGAAAAAGGATAATGGGTGGAAATAAAGCGGGAGTCTGCCCTGTTACCGGACAAACTCCCGCCTGCAAAGACAATTCTACCGAAAGAGATTTTCCTTGGGGCTTGTTACGGCAGAAGGTTGATGGAACGGGCCCGCTTGATTTCACGGGTTACCTTGCGGTGCATCTTGGCGGACAGCCCGGTCACACGGCGGGGAAGAATCTTGCCGGTTTCAGAGGTGAACTTGGACAGAAAATCAGGATTGAGCAGATTGACCTGATCCATCGGGATGTCGAGACGGCGGCGCGGCATCTGGCGATTGCACGTGCGGAAACGAATACGGCGTTCTACAGTCTTGGGTTCAGTGGACATAATAATAAAGATAATCGATAAGCCGAACCAGTTAACGCATTTCACGATGAAGCGTGCGGCGCTTCAGGAAAGGATTGTACTTAATCTTTTCCAGGCGGCCGGGAGTACGCAGGCTTTTTTTATTGCGCGTGGTGACGTAGCGGGACGTAGGCTTTCCTTCGGCTTTGGCCTCGGTGCATTCGAGGATGATGATGTCTCTTGGCATGATGAAAATGTGTTACGGGGGAGGATTTATACACTATTCTTCGTCATCGTCAAGAGAAACAGATAAATCTACATCATTTTGTCCTCCGGCAAAGCCCAGGGCCACTCTGGGACGGAACCTGGCATTCTGGCCTTTTTCCTTTTCCCACTGGGCCTGGCATTCCACGGTAAGCCGTGCAAAGGGGATGGCCTCCAGACGCAGAATGGGAATGACCTTGTATGACATTTCGCAGATGCCATATGTTCCGTTGTCAATGCGGGCGAGCGCCTGTTCGATTTCATACAGGCCGTCCTGCTCTTTGGAAAGCAGGCTGAGCGCAAAATCACGGTCATAGGCGTCACTGCCGGCATCCGCCTGGTGTTCCCCGGAGCCGGAAGCCTCACTGCCTTCCGGATGATTCCGGAGAGTATCGCGGGCCACGCCGCTCATGTTGTCCAGAGCCCTGTCGCGCAAGTCCAGCAGATGCTGGCGCTGCATCTGCACAAAAGGCTCCCATTCGGGGTTGGCGGCCAGTTCCGCCCTGGCGGCGGCAATGGCTTCCGCCTGTTCATCCGTCAATTCATTTTTCGCGGGAGCGGGAACCGGGGCAACGGGAGCAGGAGCAGCTTTTTTAACCGGAGCCTTTCTGGCCGTTTTCGGCGCAGGCTTCTTTTCCATTTCAGCCGCGGCGGCGGCAGCCTTTTTGGCGGCCTTGGCGGCTTTTTCCGGTTCAGCCGCCTTTTTCCTGCAGCATTTCTTCTTGGCGGGAGCCTCCAGGTCTACAGCGGTCTTGCAATCGGACTTCCCGCAGGTCTTTTTCTTGGAAGCCGGAACTTCCTTGGCGACGGTCTTGCTATTGGTTTTCTTGGGAGTAGGCATAGGAGGTGTCTCTATGGGCTGAGGTTGACAATATTTCACGAACAGAGGGCGGAACACGCCCCGCTGACTAGACTATGAGACATTACAAACGCCCAAATGTTCATTCAAGAAAATTCAGTGATGAAACAAGTCATTTTCCCCCTTTTGCACCCTCTATTTTCCTGTCGGGATTTTACCGGGAACATACTTCTTTTAACCTTTTCAACGCCCGGTAAAATTCTATATTGGCGTTATATGACAGCTTCAACCATTCCCTCCATCGGCATTGACTTCGGAGGCACCTCCATCAAGATGGGGGTCGTCAAGGGCGCGGAAGTAATCGCCCACGCTCCTTCAATAGCCACCCAGGAATATGGCAATCCCGATCAACTGATTGAAGCCATAGCCCAGTTCGTGAATATGCTGCGGCTGAATCATCCGGAAGTGCAGGCCATCGGCATGGGAATGCCGGGGTTCGTCAATTTTTACCAGGGGACCGTTTATACGCTTACCAACGTGCCCGGCTGGAACAACGTTCCGGTAAAGGACATGCTCCAGGCTGCCTGCGGACTGCCCGTATACGTGGAAAACGACGCCAACTGCATGGCTTATGCGGAATGGAAGCTGGGCGCCGGAAAAGGAAAAAGGCATCTGGTCTGCCTGACCCTCGGCACCGGCGTTGGCAGCGGCCTGATCGTGAACGGAGAACTTCTGCGCGGGGCTACCTGCTCCGCCGGGGAGCTGGGGCAGACGAGCATCGACTACCGGGGGCGTCTGGGCCATTACGGAAACCGCGGCTCCCTGGAAGATTATGTAGGCAACCGGGAAATAGCTGCGGATGCACGCACGCTGTATGCCAGCCACGGCATTGACAAGGCCATTGTGGACTGCAACCCCATCTCTTTGGAACGGGCCGCATTGGCTGGTGATGAAGTAGCCGAGCAAGTATGGCGGGACCTGGCCGTAAAACTCTCCTGCGCCCTGATGAATTGCTGCTATCTCCTGAACCCGGAAGCCATCATCATCGGCGGGGGCGTGGCCAAGGCCAAAACCCTGCTTTTCCAGCCCCTTCAGGAAATCATGAAAACCCAGCTCGCCGCCCCTCTGGTGGAATACCTTGAAATCCTTCCCGCCCAGTTCGGTACGGAGGCGGGCATCCTGGGGGCCGCCCATCTGGCTCTCAACACCCACTTCGGAGAAACATTCCGGGCCTGATCTCGTGTCTTCCTCCCAAATACTCAAACTCGCCCGCAAACTGGAATTGACGGCGGAACAGGAACGGGATTTCCTGGACGCCATGCAGGCCGGGAACCGTTCCAGAAGCGCGCTGGTCATCACCCCGAAGGCACCGGAAGGCTACAGGCCGCCCTTGCCGGCAAAGGACACGCCGCAGGAGTGGGGGCATTCCTCCATCTTGGCGCTCCCGTCCGGAGAGGCGGAAACCAAACCCGGCTCCCTGCCGGATTACGAATGCGGCTATTACTATCCCCTGGATCTTTCGTCCGTCTGGGAAACGGCCCCTCTGGCGCATCTTCCGTTTCGTCCGGAACGCTGCCTGGACATGTGCGCGGCGCCGGGAGGGAAAAGCATTCTGGCGCAGACGCGGGTATCTCCGCAGGAGCATGTTTCCAACGAAGTGAATCCGAAGCGCCTGGGCATTCTGCGCCACAACCTGCTTCGCTGCGGCTTCACCAATCTGTACACCCAGCGCCTGCGCCCGGACCAGTGGGCGGAACTGGCCCCCGGGTGTTTTGACCTCATTCTGGCGGATGCCCCGTGCAGCGGGCAGTCCCTGCTGGCCAAAGGCATTCCCAACCCCGGCTGTTTCAATTCCTCCGTCACCGGAGGCAACGCCAAGCGGCAGCGGGGCATTTTGCTGGCCGCCCTCCGGTGTCTGGCTCCCGGCGGCTTCCTGCTGTACACTACATGCACCTACGCTCCGGAGGAAAATGAACGCAATGTCCTGTACCTGCTGAAACGCCATCCGGACCTGCACACCGTAACCGTGCCGGAGCTGGAGCATTTCCGTTCCTCCCTGACGCAGGAAGCCTGCTACCGGCTCATGCCCTTCCACGGAGCAGGAGCGGGCGGTTTCACCTGCCTGCTGCGCAAGGAGGGAGGCCATCCGCTCCCGCTTTCCCTGCCGGATGAATTGAAGGCATGGCCCATTCATGCCATGAATTGTTGAAAAAAGATGAAGATAGGCATTTTTTCCGACTTGCACAACCGCACAGACCATCTGGAGCCAGCCATGCACCGGATGCGCCTGATGGGCTGCGGACATTTCATTTTCCTGGGCGACTGCACCACCCCGGAGAGTTTCCGGCGCCTGATTGAACTGACGGAGGACTTTCCTCTGGATGCCGTTCCGGGCAACAATGACTACGATGTGGAAACCATGCGGCGGATGGCCGCCAGTTCCCCAGCGGCGCGCCTGCATCCGGAACATGCCTTTATCACCCGGTACGGCATGAAACTTTCCCTTTCCCATTACCCAAAATACGCCTTGCGGGAAGCGCGCAGCGGAAACGCAGACGCCGCCCTGTACGGCCATACCCACCAGGCCGTGAGCGAAAGATGCGGCGGCTGCCTGCTGGCCAATCCCGGAGAACTCCAGGGCAGGACCGGACGCATCGGTTTCGGCGTCCTGGATACGGACACCCGCATCATCAACCTGCATAACCTGGACTTTCACGCCCCATGAACACGCTGGACGTCTGCTGTGCCCTGATTGAACTGCCCGCCGCACGGGGCCCTCTTCTTCTGGGCGCCAAAAAGAAAACGGGGCAGTCCAACGGGCTTCTTTACGAATTCCCCGGCGGAAAAGTGGAACCAGGGGAGAATGCCCGGCACGCCGTCATACGGGAAATACGGGAAGAGCTGGGATGCACCGTCTTCCCCGTCCGCATGCTCACCCCCGTACGGCCCCAGGAGCCTGAACG
>OGFY01001981.1_pt1 | contig 13335 bp, 10 predicted proteins | sample 1570951 | NCBI WGS metagenome assembly OGFY01 (sample SAMEA2581942, study PRJEB24529) | metagenome | biome: Human gut stool | place: China | collected 2011
GGGGAGGAATCGGTTCGAAACGTTGTGTTGAGCTTATTATAAGCGAAAAAAGGGAAAGATACAATGCAAAAATTAAGGGAAAAATGAGAAAAAGAGACGAAAATAAGACGCAATTTGACGAAAAGCGTAGACAATTCCAGGAAAACTACGTTATGTCAACTACTGGCGAATGGCATATTTAAATAGTTTACATAACTGCAAAAAACAGAGAAAAAATGATGCAATAATACACATAAAAGCATGAAAACGGCACTATGGGATAAAATCCTTCCAGATTGGTAAAAATCCATGAAAAAATGGTCCCAAAATGCGTTTAGTAAATGGTTTGGAAAATCCGAAAAAACGAATGTAAAAGTTCAATTCATACGAAAATATAAAAATGTAATTAAATAATTTAATAAAAGAAAGAAAACAGAGACGAAAAACTACGTGAAACACGCGAAAATACAGGAAAATGTAGAAAAAACGGAGAAAATCAAAAATAGAATAGAAAATACGATTATTTTAAAAATAAGAGAGGTGAAAAATGAGAGTGATTTTCGGAAAGCCGGGAAGCAAATCGCTTCTCGCTGATCGCCGAAGACCGAAAATCGTAAAAAACGATGTTTCACGTGAAACATTTTGAGAGACGTGAAACGTGAAAAATGAGACGGGGAAAGTGACATAAGTAGAAACGAAAAAATGAAGGACGATCTAAAAAAATGGCAAAAAGAGGGTGTAAAACGATGGAAGAGGCGGAAAAAGCAAAAAAGATAAAAATGAGTTGAGAAAAGGCAAAAAACGACTGAAAAGGGGAAAATGTAGTATAGACATGGGCGAAAAGAATAAAAACGGGAGGGAGAGGCAGTGAAAGGCAAGAAAATGGTGTGAAATGGCGATGAGGGATAAAAAACGGAGAGAAGGAATAAAAAAATGTTGATAAAAGAGAAAAAGTGAGATTGTTTACAAAAAAAAAGAGAAAGGTAAGCCAGAAAGATGGAAAAGAGGATAAAAGACGTGGCAGCGAGAGAAAAATATTAAAACCATAAAAACAGAAAAATTATAGTGAAATCAAATAAATCGATAAAAAGCAGAAAATGTGCAGTCTGGCCTGTAAAATAAAAAAATCAAAGAAAAACCGCCCGAAAAGAGAAAAAATTGAGAAAAAATGAAAAAGAGGATGTCTCACGGATTATGCCTCTTACTGATGAAAATAAAGAGAAAAATGCTGAAAATTTGAAAAAAGCGAGGAAGAACGATGAAAAAACAGAGCCCTGGTGAATAAAAATACATTTTATATACAAAAGAGACATTTACGATCACCGAACAACCATAAACAGTTTTGATTCCTGATCTATGTATCAATAATATCCTGATAAGTTGATTTTTTCTTTCTAATCACATGAGATTTCCTTGAAAAAGAGCATCACACGATTAAAATAACGTTTCCAGTATATTTGTACCTCAAAACGTCAAAAATTAAAATGTTTCACGTGAAACATCGCCAAAAATCTCCAATTTTCTTATGTTTCACACCGTCTAATCATGCAAAAATGCAGAAAATGTTTCACGTGAAACATTTCCAGTAGTAAAATCCGGCGTAGTATGATAAAATATCTTTGTCCCAAATTGGGGCAATTTTGAGATAGAATCTGAAGAATTCCTCAGATAGACTGGCATAGAAAAGGAGATTTTTCCTATCTATATGCCAAAACACCTGCCGCATGAATCAGTTTTTTGAAAGAAGTGCCGGCAGGTCATTTCCTGTAAAAAGGAAAAACTGCAAATGGAAAACAAAAAGATGAAAGGAGGCAATACATATTTTGGGAAGAACAATTGCAATTGCAAACCAGAAAGGCGGCGTAGGTAAATCTACCACCGCAATTAACCTTTCTTCCTGTTTAGGAGATATGGTACAAAAAGTACTGACCATTGATATGGACCCGCAGGGAAATACCACCAGCGGAATGGGAGTAGAGAAAAATGAAGTGGAAAATACCATCTATGAGCTGCTTCTTGGAGAGTCAAAACTGGAGGACTGCATCATTCCTCTGAATTTTGACAATCTTTCCCTTATCCCTTCCAATGTCAATCTGGCCGGAGCGGAGATCGAGCTGATCGGGGTGGAAGACAAAGAATTCATTCTGAAAAACGCAATTGATCAAGTCCGCGATCAGTACGACTTCATTATTATTGACTGTCCGCCATCCTTAAATATGCTGACAATCAACGCGATGACCACCGCGGACACCGTTCTGGTGCCGATCCATTGTGAGGGCTTTAAGTCCAAAATCTGTGCTTCCGGTTTTGACGCAGCATTTTTAGCGATCAATAAGTATATCCTCAAGAAAGAGAGTGTACCGAAAGAAAAAGGACTGGTAAATCTATTTGCACCGACAACGGTTAGTTACGCTGATCAGAAAGAGATGGAGCGTATGCTGCACAATATTGGTGTGGAGGTAAATTACATACCATTTTATAGTTCTCTGGAGAAGATCAAGCGCATTCCGGCAGCCGAGGCGTCTACTTCGATCTGTAAAGTATTTGCAGATGAATTTATGAAAACATTATGGGAAGATTATGAGATTCCATATTCGCATACGGTGATGCCGATCGGTATCCGTAATACCGAAAAATGGTACCGCGGTATTGCAAAAGTGCTGGGCAAGGAAGAGGAAGTTGAAGAGATCATTGCGAAAGAGCGAGAGCGTATCATGCCGCTTGTTCAGAAACTTCGTGACAGACTGCAAGGTAAGCGGGTATTTATCTGTGGCGGTACCGGGCGATCTTTTGCGGCAGCAGCTTTGATCGATGATTTTGGCATGGAATTGGTGGGATTAGAGACACCAACCTATGATGAAGATGCACAGACAGATATCGAATATCTCAATGGCATTCATAAAGACTTCGTCGTTGATATTGCCAATATGCAGCCATTCGAGCAGGTCAATCTTGTGAATAAATTAAAACCGGATGCTTTTATTGGTGTTCCGGACTGGGCGGCTAAGCTTGGCATTCCGACTACACATGTATTGGACGGTAAGCGTCCGACGATGGGATATGACGGTCTGATCTATCTTGGCAACAAAATTGCAGATCAGCTGCAAAATCCGGGATTTAATGTAAAGTTAGCACAACATAGTAAATTACCATATAAGGATTCGTGGTATGAGCAGGATGCATTTAAGTATATCAAGAAATAAAGAAAGGCAGGAAAAGATATGTCACAGGTTACAGAAAATCCAAAGGGCGGCTGCGTTTTAGCAGGTATTAATTCTGTATTAGGAGCGATCGACCGTGTGTGTCCAATCTATCATTCAGGACCGGGCTGCTGTATGCAGACTACAGCAGCAGATCAAGGGCAGTCCGGACACAAATCTTCTCGTTTTGTGTCACTCGTATCACTGCCTTCTACCAATATGTTGGAAAAAGAAGTTGTTTTTGGTGGTACTGAAAAACTGCGCACAACTGTTCAGGGGGCTATTGATATTATTGATGCGGATGCATATTTCGTATTGACGGGATGTACCGCAGGAATTATCGGTGATGACATTGTCAGCGTTACAGAAGAATTTCAGGACAAGGGGTATTCCGTATATCCAATCGAGACGCCGGGCTTTGTCGGAGACAGCAATCTCGGCTATGAAACGGTTTGGACGACGATGATCAATCAGGTGATAGAAGAAGATGTGCCGAAAGATGATAAATTGGTTAATATTTTCGGGATCATCCCGTATCATGATCCGTTTTGGAGCGGTGCGCTTGAGGAGATCGATCGTATTTTATCTGCGCTAGGTCTTAAGGTAAATACGTTCTTTACAAAGCATCAGGGTATTGAAACAATCCGCAAATGTTCCGGTGCAGCACTAAACATCATCATCAATCCATGGCTGTTTAAGGGCCCGGCAAAAAAGATGGAACAAAAGTTCGGCATTCCGAGCATCCGCGTTCCGGGCTTATTTGTCGGGGCAACCGACACGACAAAATTTGTCAGACAGGTAGCAGAGGCAATGCACTTGGATCAAGGGATCGTGGATAAAGTGATCGCTGCGGAAGAAGAATATGTTTATGATTATTTAGCGCAGTCTGTCGGAGTGGTTAGCTGGAAACGTTTTGCGGTTGTGGCAGATGCTAACAACGCTGTGGGTATCACCAGATATCTGGCAAATGATTTTAGTTTTACGCCGGTGCTTGTCATCGTGTCAGAACCACTGTTCCGTCAAGAGGATAAGGATCGCATTGTGGCACAGATTGAGAATTTGGAATATGCGAAACCGCCAAAGGTGATCTTTGCATCCGATCAGTATGAGATCAATCAGGCACTGCGGGAAGAGGAAGAAGAGATCACGCTATTGATCGGCAGTAGCAATGAACGCGAGGTGGCATTGGAAAAGGATATTCAGTTTATTCTGGCAGCCTTTCCGATGAATGAACGTTTGGTGTTTAATCGTACGTATGCAGGTTATCGGGGCAGCCTGACATTCACAGAGGATCTGTACGACAATCTGTAATTCTGTTTTTTGATGAAAAAGGAGTTTGATCTTCTGAAAAAGAAATTTTATCAATCAGAAAAGAAGATAGTTGACAAATCCTACACAAGGAGTATACTATTGTTAATTTCATAATAATAAACCGTTGAAGCGGAGATAAAAATGAAAGAGGCGCTTACAGAGAGTGGGGATGCTGAGAAACCACAGAGAGCTGTTCATTAAATGGACCGCAGAGGGCATGGTCAAAAGCTGGTGATCCGGCTGAGTATTCCATGACGTAAGGCATGCGTCAGTTGCCGGGAATATGTTGGTATTTCGCAAAGAGCGTGAGGTTTCACGAAACAAGGTGGCACCGCGGGTAAAAGATTAACCGTCCTTGTTTAGCATTTATATGCTAAACAAGGACTTTTTTTGTTTTATATATGCAAAAAATGCTCCGCTATTAAGAAACTCTTTGCTTGAAACGAAGGAGGTTAGTGTGAATAATACTGCCGATGCAGTATTTTATCACACGGCTATTTGTGTCGCAGGCGTCACAAAGTAGCCCTGTTCGCAGAGCCAAATCTGACATTTGGCTCGCGGTTCCTTCGACGCCAAAGCGTCTGCGGAATGGAGGGTTTCATGACAACACTGGAACAGGCAAAACAGATGGCAGACGGCTACAAAGTTGTGCCGATCAGCCGGGAGATCCTTTCGGATACCGTGACACCGATGGAAGTGTTACGCATCCTAAAAGGCGTGAGCAAACATTGCTACATGTTAGAAAGCGTAGAAAATCAGGAAGTATGGGGAAGATACACATTTTTGGGATATGATCCGAAATTAGAGATCACCTGTATGAACGGTGAAATGTGTATACGTGAAAGCGGGAGCGAAGAAGGAGCAAAAGAGCCGGTAGCTCATCCGGGAGCAAAGATCAAAGAGATCTTGAAAGAATACACCAGTCCAAAAGTAAAAGATCTTCCAAGCTTTACCGGAGGATTGGTCGGATACTTTTCTTATGATTATGTTAAGTACAGCGAACCAAAGCTTAATTTGGACGCCGACGATCAGGAAGGGTTTAAGGATGTCGACCTTATGTTGTTTGACAAGGTGATCGCCTTTGATAATCTTCGTCAAAAGATATACATCATCGCCAATGCAAGGACAGAGAATCTGGAACAGGAATATGACAGATGTCTCGCAGAAATTGAAGAGATCGTGGATCTTATAGAGCAGGGCACACCGGCACAGATCACGCCGGGTAAGATCACATCAGAGTTTCGCCCGCTCTTTTCGGAGCAGGAATATTGCGCGATGGTTGAGAAAGCGAAGCATTATATTTACGAGGGAGATATTTTTCAGGTAGTGCTTTCCAATCGTTTGGAAGCTGATTATGAGGGAAGTTTGTTCAATGCGTATCGTATGCTGCGCACGATCAATCCATCCCCATATATGTTTTATTTTAGCAGCGATGACATTGAAGTGGCGGGTGCTTCGCCAGAGACGTTAGTGAAACTGGAAGATGGCGTGCTGCATACATTTCCGCTTGCCGGAACAAGACCCCGCGGCAAAGATGCCGCAGAAGATGAGCGACTTAAAACAGAGCTGCTTGGTGATGAAAAAGAGCGCGCAGAGCACAATATGCTGGTAGATCTTGGCAGAAATGATCTTGGCAAAGTAAGTAAGTATGGCAGCGTAGAAGTGGAAGATTATATGGCGGTGCTGCAATATTCACATGTTATGCATATAGGATCGACCGTGCGGGGTGAGATCAGAGATGACAAAGACAGCTTAGATGCAGTGGATGCAGTGTTACCGGCAGGAACCTTATCGGGTGCACCAAAGATCCGTGCGATGGAGATCATTAATGAATTAGAGAACAATAAGCGTGGCATTTATGGCGGAGCCATTGGTTATGTTGATTTTACCGGCAATCTTGACACTTGTATTGCAATCCGTACCGTGTTTAAGAAAAACGACAAGATCTTTGTCAGATCCGGAGCCGGTATCGTGGCAGACAGTGTACCGGAAAATGAGTATCATGAGTGCATCAACAAAGCGAAAGCAGTAATGGATGCAGTAGATAAAGCACAGGGCTTAGCATAATGGCAGTGCAGTAAGGAGGAGCCATATGATTTTATTGATTGATAATTACGATAGTTTTTCTTATAACCTTGTGCAGCTGGTTGGAACGATCGCCCCGGATATCCGTGTGATCCGTAACGATGAGATGACGGTAGAGCAGATCGAACAATTGGCACCGACACACATCATAGTGTCGCCGGGACCGGGACGTCCTTTTAAGGCAGGTGTCTGTGAAGAGGTTATCAAATATTTTAACGGCAAAGTACCGATCCTTGGCGTATGTCTGGGACATCAGGCAATCTGTGAGGTGTACGGAGCGACCATAACATATGCCAAGAAATTGATGCATGGCAAAATGTCGGTGGCAGCGCTTGACACCGAATGCCCGGTTTTTGCGGGGATTGGAGAGACGGCAGAGGTCGCAAGATATCATTCGCTGATCGCTCAGAAAGAGACGATACCGGAATGCTTGCAGGTCATTGCTACGACGGACGATGGAGAAGTCATGGGCGTGAAACATAAAGAGGCACCAACGTACGGACTGCAGTTTCATCCGGAGTCGATCTTGACACCCAAAGGAATTGATATGTTAAAGAATTTTTTGAAACAGTAACAGGAAACAATACAGCAAAGTTTGTAAATAACGAGAAAGGAATGAGTGATCACTATGATTAAAGAGGCAATTAGCACATTAGTAGCAGGTGAGGATCTTACACCGGAGACAATGAAGCAGGTAATGGAAGAGATCATGACAGGTGAAGCAACCGATGCGCAGAAAGCATCATTCCTAACAGCACTCGCCATCAAGGGTGAGACAATTGAAGAGATTACAGAGGCAGCCAAAGTTATGAGAAGTCATTGTGCTCCGTTTGACAATGATATAGATACGTTAGAAATTGTTGGTACCGGTGGAGACAGATCCAACACGATCAATATTTCTACACTGGCAGCATTGATCACGAGCGCAGCAGGCATCAAGACAACCAAACATGGTAACCGTGCAGCCTCCAGCAAATGTGGAACAGCAGATTGCCTCGAGGCGCTTGGCGTAAAGATTGATGGAGAAGCAGAGGAGAGCTTACAGTCTCTTCGTGACAACAATTTCTGTTTCTTATTTGCGCAGAAATATCATCCGGCAATGCGTTTTGTTGGTGCAGTTCGCCGCGAGATCGGTATCCGCACAATGTTTAATATTTTGGGACCGCTTGCAAATCCGGCAAAAGCCAATATGCAGCTGATGGGTGTATACGATGAGAACTTGGTAGAACCATTGGCGCATGTATTAGTTAATCTCGGTGTGAAACGTACGATGGTTGTCTATGGAACGGATTGTATTGATGAGATATCCCTTAGTGCACCGACGAAAGTGTGCGAATATCGAGATGGCGAGTACAAAACTTATGAGATCACGCCGGAGCAGTTTGGCTTCACACGTTGCGAAAAGAGCGATCTCGTTGGTGGAGAACCACAGGAAAATGCACAGATCGTGCGTGATATTCTTGGCGGAGCCAAAGGGCCGAAGACAGATGTTGTATTGTTAAATGCAGGTGCAGCGATTTATACAGCAACGGCGGGAATCACCTTTGAAGAGGGCATTGCCAAAGCCAAAGAGGTGCTTGAGAGCGGCGCAGCATTAGAGCGGTTACAGAAACTTACCGCCAAATAATCTGTCGACAATGTTTTTTGTGTGAAATGTTGCGATAGGAGTTGCATAGATACGATACTGCGTGTAAAATCGTGAGCGGACAGAAATAGGAGGACTTGCGTGAATATATTAGAAGAGATTGCTGCTAAGACAAGAGTAAGAGTGGCAGAAAATCAACAGAAAATAACGCTTGCGCAGATGAAAGAGCAGGCGCAGGCACTTAACGCTGATACCGGATTTCCGATGGAACAGGCACTTAAGGCTGAGGGGATATCCTTTATCTGTGAGGTGAAGAAAGCATCCCCATCCAAGGGTCTTATCGCAGAAGATTTTCCGTACCGGGAGATTGCGGCAGATTATGAAGAAGGTGGTGCAGCAGCGATTTCCGTGCTGACCGAACCCTATTATTTTCAGGGGAGCAATGAGTATTTGAAGGCGGTGCGTCAAACTGTCAGTATTCCGATACTGCGCAAGGATTTCACGGTTGATGAGTATATGATCTATGAGGCTAAGGTGATCGGTGCCGATGCGGTGCTTTTGATCTGTGCGATCCTTTCGGATGAAGAACTCTTACATTTTCGGGAGGTTGCGGATTTGCTAGGGCTGACATCTATCGTGGAAGCGCATGATGAGGAAGAAGTTCATCGTGCGATCAAGGCGGGGGCACGTGTGATCGGAGTAAATAACCGCGATCTTCGCAATTTCACAGTTGATATTAATAACAGCGTGCGGCTTCGCGCACAGGTGCCGAAGGATATTATATTTATTTCAGAAAGTGGTATCAAGACGGCACAGGATATTAAAAAATTGGAGCGCAACGCGGTAGATGGTGTGCTGATCGGAGAGACGCTGATGCGTGCTAAAGACCGTGTTCAGGCATTGCAGCAGCTCAAGATTCACTTGAAAATATGCGGTCTGCGCAGACCGGAAGATGTTGCTTATGCCAATGAAGTGCAGCCGGATTTTGCCGGGTTTGTGTTTGCATCGAGTAAACGGCAGGTGACCCGAGAGGAAGCGGCAGAGCTTGTCGAACAACTGGATCCACGCATTCATACAGTAGGCGTGTTCGTCGATCAGCCGGTGGACTTTATTGCAGAGCTTTTGGCGGCAGGGGTGATCGAATATGCACAGCTGCATGGCAGCGAAGATGCGGCGTATATTGAAGCACTTAGAAAACGCACTGCGCTGCTTGGCAAAACGGCAAGGATCATAAAGACGGTGAAAGTTGGATCCACTGCAGATTTGGAGAATATCTCCGAGATAGACTGTGAGTATTTGTTGTTAGATGCGTGGCCTAAGGAAGGCGAAGCAGCGGGCGGCAATGGACGCACGTTTGACTGGTCGCTGATCAAAGCGCTTGAGAAACCATTTTTCTTGGCAGGGGGGCTCACAGTGGATAATGTGCAGCAGGCGGTCAGAATGACTTCGCCGTATGGTATTGATGCCAGCAGCTGCATGGAGACAGAGGACTGCAAAGACCTTAATAAAATGAAAGCATTTGCGCAGGCGGTACGAGTGACCGAAACGAACAATTAGTTACGATTTAGGCAGTACGAGTGACCGAAACGCATAATTAGTTACGATTTAGGAGGATTACAATGAGTAAAGGAAGATTTGGACAGCATGGCGGGCAGTATATTCCCGAGACGCTGATGAATGAGATTCACCATTTGGAAGAGGCATATGAGCATTACAAAAACGATCCGGAGTTTGTCGAAGAGTTGGATACGCTCCTTCGGGAATATGCAGGCAGACCGTCACTTCTTTATTATGCAGAAAAGATGACGAGAGATCTGGGCGGTGCCAAAATATATTTTAAGCGTGAAGATTTGAACCATACAGGCGCCCATAAGCTCAACCATTGCATGGGGGAAGGCCTTCTGGCCAAATACATGGGCAAGAAGCGCATTATCGCGGAAACGGGCGCAGGACAGCATGGCGTGGCGCTGGCTACAGCCGCCGCCTTCTTCGGCCTGGAATGCGAAATTCACATGGGAGCGGTAGATATTGCCAAGCAGGCTCCGAACGTCACCCGCATGAAAATCCTGGGTGCCAAGGTGGTGCCTGTCACGCACGGCCTCCAAAGTTTGAAGGAAGCTGTGGATTCCGCCTTTGAATCTTACCTGAACAGTTATCAGGATTCCATTTACTGCATCGGTTCCGTGGTAGGCCCCCACCCTTTCCCGCAAATGGTGCGCGATTTCCAAATGTGCATCGGCGTGGAAGCCCGGGAACAATTCCTGGAAATGACGGGACTTCTGCCGGACGCCGTCTGCGCCTGCGTGGGCGGCGGCAGCAATTCCATGGGCATGTTTACCGCCTTCCTGGGAGACCCGCTGGATATCTATGGCGTAGAACCCCTCGGCAAAGGTCCCAGGCTTGGGGATCATTCCGCCTCCATCACCTATGGACGCAAGGGCGTCCTGCACGGTTTTGAAAGCATCATGCTCCAGGATGAAGACGGTAATCCGGGACCGGTTCATTCCGTAGCCAGCGGCCTGGATTATCCTTCCGTAGGGCCGGAACACGCCTATCTGCACGACATCGGCCGCGTTAACTATGTCACCGCCACAGACGAGGAAGCCGTGGACGCCTTCTTCAAACTTTCCCGTTACGAGGGGATCATTCCCGCTCTGGAAAGCTCCCACGCTATCGCGTATGCCATGAAGTGGGCACGGGAAAACAGAGGAGGCGCCATTCTGGTAAACTGCTCCGGCCGCGGAGACAAGGATGTGGATTACGTCGTGGAGCATTACGGCTATGGGGAAGACCACCAGTTCCCCGCCTGATTGCCCTGCCTTTCCTCATTTTCGGCGTATGAAGGGTGCCGTCATCCTTCATACGCCATCCTTACGCAAGGCTCTTAACGTAGCCACGCCACCTTTCCATGAAAGAATTGTCCCGTCTGGTTCACCGGAGTTTTCACATTATTCCGCGTCAGGAAGATTTCCGTCCCCTGGCTTTGGGAGCCTCCGGCCGTACGATCGTCCGCATCCATTTTGGCGGCCGCACATGCATCGGCATCCAGTGGGGAAATGACCGTGCGGACAATGATTCTTTTATCCCCGCAGCCCGGCATCTGCACGCCCACGGTGTCAACGTGCCGGAAATTTACGATTATGAACCTCTTGGTTCCGGATGCGGAGCCGCCTTGGTGGAAGACCTGGGAGACGCCAACCTGCTGGCTTTCCGGAAAGAACCCTGGCCTTCCCTGCGCCTGCGCTACATCCAGGCTATGGAACAACTCCATCTGCTTCACTCCTGCCCGTTTCCGGAGGACTTCCCCCTCCAGCCCGCTTTTGACGAGGCCTTGTACCGCTGGGAGCAGTCCTATTTTGCTGAACATTTCCTGGGATCCCACCTGGGGTTGGAACCGGCTTCCTTCCTGAACCATCCCGCCCTGAAAGAGCAGGCGCAGTTTCTGGCGGCCCTTCCGGAATGCCCCGTCCACCGGGACAGCCAGTCCCAGAACGTGCATATCCACGCGGGAAAAACCTGGCTGATTGATTTTCAGGGCATGCGCGGCGGCCGTCCGGAATATGATCTGGCCTCCCTGGTCTATGACGGCTACGCCCGTCTGGAACCGGAACAGGCGGATGAATTGCTCAGGGAGTGGGAAAATATCTCCGCTCACTCCATAGATCACCGCATTTTCCGTGCCTGCGCCCTGCAGCGGATTATGCAGATGCTGGGCGCTTACGCCAATATCGGCCACAACCAGGGAAAAACCTGGTATCTGGCTCAGATTCCCGCCGGGCTGGGACACCTGCGGAAGCTTCTGTCCGGCTCCACGCTTGCAGAACCGCTGGCTGCTATGCTAGCATGATTTTTCCCAGCCCCTCTGATGACGCTTCCCCCCAAATTCCTGCTTATCCTGTCCCTGTTCCAGATTTCCCTGGGGCTGGGCTGGATTCTGGGGTATGTGCTTCTTCCTCCTACCATTTTCTGTTATGAACAGGCAGCGGAACATTTGCTGGCTGGGGAATACCGGACTGTTCGCCCGGAAGGGTTGAATACGGAAAACAGCATCGTCCTCCAGCCCTACGATTACTTCAACAAAGGGCAGACGGCCCAGCTTCCCGTGGTTTCCCTGCACCGGGAATCATCACTGAACAGTTTCGCCTCCTATCCTCCCAATCCCATGGATTACACAGTGCTGTTCCGGCACCTGTATGAACAGGGAGCCAGGAATGTTTACGTGATGTCCCCCATGACCTGGGAAGAAAAGCCGGACAGCATCGTCAAAGCCGCCGTGGGGTATGAACTGGACCGCTTCCTCCACAAGGCTCTGGGCCGGCAAATGAGCGAATCCGCCCGCCGCTCGCCCCTTCTGCCGGATTGGAAAGACTTGATTATTCCCGCTTCCAACATCGTAGGAAAGACGGACCAGTTCCCGCGCGCGGACAGGTTCGTAGGGGAACCTCCGCAAATAACCACGTCAGCCCCCTCCCTGGGAACCGTCGTGGAAAATAACGAGCTGTTTTCCCCAGCTCCGGAAAACAGGGTGTCCCCTCCGCTTTTCATCCGCTGGGGCGGGGATATCATTCCCACTCTTCCTCTGGTCGCCGCTCTGAATGCCCTGGACCTGAAACCCGGTGATGTCAGAATCATTCCGGGAGACACCCTTTTTCTGGGCGGCAAACGCTCCATCCCTCTGGATAAACACGGCCGCATCCCCCTGGCGGCAAACAGCAGCCCCACCATTCTGGACACGAAGGAAGTGATCGTCCCCGTCATGTCCGGTCTGCGCCCACCGGATACTACTGCCGTCAGAAAACTGCTTTCCTCTGCGGATGCGGTACTCGTTTCCGAACCATCCGCCCTTTCCGACACGCCGGACGCGCAATCCCTTCTGGCGGCGCAAACTGTCCGCAGCATCATGGGAGCGCTTGCCCCTGCCCCTGCCGTCCTGATTCCCATAGCCCCCGCCTGGGTACAATGGATCATCGTGCTGGATGTCCTGCTTCTGTCCGTATGGGCTTTGCGTTTCCAACGCAGAGGGCGCTTCATCACCTGGGGCCTCTGTATCCTGTTCGTTCCGTTCATTGCATGGTACCTGTTTTCCGCTCATGATACATGGTTCCCCGTCATGACTCCCGTAACGGCGGTACTGTGCGTAGCCCTGGCGTGCAGTCTGTTCCCCCAGCTCTCCCC
>OGFY01001997.1_pt1 | contig 13264 bp, 10 predicted proteins | sample 1570951 | NCBI WGS metagenome assembly OGFY01 (sample SAMEA2581942, study PRJEB24529) | metagenome | biome: Human gut stool | place: China | collected 2011
CTTCTACCTGACCCAGGCTTCCACCCGTCCGCCGACGTTCGTGGCCTTCGTCAACGCAAAGCACCTGTTCCACTTCAGTTATCAGCGGTATATCATCAACCAGATTCGCGAGAACTTCGGTCTGGAGCACACCCCCATCCGCCTTGTCGTGCGTGAGCGCGGCTCCGGCGAGGTGGGCGCGAAGGACGTATAAGGAAGGGAGACTGGTTCTATGACCGCATTTCTCATTGTGCTGGCGGTCGCTGCCGAAGCCTATCTGCTGGGCAGCGTGGACACCGGCATCCTCGTCAGCAAGTATCTGTACCATGACGACGTCCGCACCCACGGCTCGGGCGCTGCCGGTATGACCAATATGCTGCGCACCTTCGGCAAAAAGGCCGCTGCCCTCACGGCGGTGGGCGATGTGCTCAAGGGCGTCGTGGCCGTCTGCCTTGGCCGGTGGCTGTTCGGACATCTGCCCGCCGATGCTGCCGTCTCGCCCTATCTGGGCGTCTACCTCGCCGCCATCCTTGCCGTGGTGGGCCACTCCAAGCCCATTTACTTCGGCTTCAAGGGCGGCAAGGGCGTACTGGTGGCTGCCGGTGCCATTCTGGCAGTCCAGCCGGTGCTGCTGCCGGTGCTGGCACTCATCTTCCTCGTCTGCCTGGTCCCCACCGGCATGGTGTCGCTGGGCAGCATCACCATGGCCGCAGCCTACCCGGTGCTGACGCTGGTGTACAGCCTCATGCGCGGCCTGCCGACCCGGGACGTGGTGGTCTGCACCGTCGGCGCTGCCATCATGGGCGGCATGGTCATCTGGATGCACCGTTCCAACATCCAGCGCATCCGGGACGGCAAGGAGTACCGTTTCGGTCAGAAGCACAAGAGCAACTAAGCATAAAAAGATGCCCCGCAGGCAGCTCTCGACGAGCGTCCTGCGGGGCATTTTACGTTGTCAGGCTCATTTCGGGTCTGCTTCCAGCAGCGTGTCGGTGTTGTCCTCGTACTTGGGGTCTTCGATGGCGACTTCAAGCTCCGTGTCGGTGTCGTCATGATGCAGGTGCTTGCGCAGCCGGGAGGCGAATTCCTCTGACGGGATGCCGCTCTGGCTGGGGGAAAGGTCGGGTGCGGGGTGGCCGTCGGGCAGATGAGCGCCGAAGGCCGGCACGAAGAAGAACTTCCGCACGATGAAGATGAGGGCGATGGCCCCCACGCTCAGCAGGTTCTCCAGGGCGGACTCGTGACCCACCACCATGTGGCGGGCGATGGCGTAGAGCAGCACTTCGAGGCTGGAACCGGGGCTGTGCTTGGCCAGCATCTTGATAAACTCGATGCCGATGACGATGTCCAGCGCCCGCTGTAAGAAGATGCTCACCTCGACGTCGTTGCCGTCGAACAGCAGGCCGGGCATCCACTGCAGCAGCGGCACCATCGACAGCAGCAGGCCGATGAGGACGAGGCCGGACAACAGGATCTCGAGCAGGGTGGCTGCGCTGATGATCTTGTTGCGCAATTCGGCGCGGCTGTGGCTTTCAACACGGGAATTGGACATGGGCAGGGACCTCTCTTTCAAATTTGACCGGAAATCTTTTACAACAGTTCGATTCTATTGTAACAAAAGCGAAAAACGAAGTCAATTTCTCCGGCTAAGAAAGCTAGTCAGCATGAAAAACTGGAATCGAAGACAGACAAGAGGGGCCGTCCGCACCCGGAATGGAGTGCAGACGGCCCCTCTTTGTGCTGAAAAGGCGGCTTAGGCCTCAGCGATGGCTTCGATCTCGCAGAGCACGCCCTTGGGCAGGTCTTTCACGGCCACGCAGCTGCGGGCGGGCTTGGAGGTGAAATACCTGGCGTACACCTCGTTGAAAGCGGCAAAGTCGGCGATGTCGGCCAGGAAGCAGGTGGTCTTGACCACCTTGTCGAAGCCCACGCCGGCAGCTTCGAGGATAGCGCCCACATTGCGGCAGCTCTGGTCAGCCTGTGCGGCGATGCCCTCGGCGACTGCGCCGGTGGCGGGGTCTACCGGGATCTGGCCGGAGGTGAAGACGAGACCGCCCACGGTGTAGCCCTGAGAGTAGGGGCCGATGGCGCCGGGAGCTTTTTCGGTGCGGATGATGTTCATATCGATTACCTCACATATCATAAATAGGGGAGTCTCCCGCCAAAAGGGGAGCCGATGAAAAAAGTCTACCACCAACTGTCCCCGCCGTCAACGGCCAGCAGGGAACGGTCATGGAATTTCCGGAAAAAGGGAATGTAAAATTATTTGGAAAAATCTGCGCAAATCATCTTGACAAGAAATAAACTTTTATGATAAAAATAGAGCATGAAAGTAACATTTTTGCAGAAAAACGCAGGCGCAGCGCAGGCAGGAAAGCCGGCTTTGCGCAGGCGCGTTTCTTTTTTGCAGAAAAAGCGAATTTCTGAACCCTCGGAAGGGGCAGAAAGGATAAGATATGTCGATTTTGGTAGATGATTCAAATAAAACAGCCTGCCGTGCAGCGGAGGCTGGACTGCAGCAGAAAAACTGTGCTGCGCTGGTGCGCCCGGCGGGTACGGGCAAAGGCTGCATCGTGTGGGAGCTGCTGGACGCCCACCCCGAGATGCGCGTGCTCTGGGTGGTGTCCTGCGCTGCCCGTCTGGAGCTGCGCCGCGCCCTGACAAAGCGGCTGGGCCGGACGCTGGACGACCGGGTGCGGCTGATGAGCTGCGAGCAGCTGGCCGTGCAGAATGCGCTGGGCTGGGTGGCGCTGGCTGAGTTCCGGCCCGGCCTGCTGGTGCTGGACGGCTGGAGGGAGATGAGCGCAAAGGACTGGACCGACTGTGTCCAGCCCCTGTTCCGCCTCTGCCCGGGGGCAAAGCTGCTGGCTCTGGGGGAGCCGGACGCCCCGGGCGACAGCTGCCGCGCTGCCGAGGAGATGCTGGCCGACGCCATCGTGGAGCCGCTGGCGCTGGGCGGGGCGATGGCCGAGGGTCTGCTGCCCATGCCGGCCTCCTATACGGCTCTGCTCTGGCCGCTGGAAGATGCGATGGCCCGCCTCCGTGCTGAGGTGAAGAACCTCCATCTGCCGGGCTGTCCTGACCCCAACGCCGAGAAATATCAGGCTCTGAGCCTCGCCGTAGAAAAGCTTCCGCCGGTGGAACAGCTGCTGGCGCAGTGGCTCCCGGATGCTGCCGGGCGGTATCTCGTCCTCTGCGAGGATGATGCTGCGGCGGCGCAGACCGCAGAGCAGGCCGGGAAGCTGTTTGGTGCAGGAACACATATTTATAAGGATGCAGAAGGCTTTGCGGCCGATGAAGCGGCCACCCTCCGGCTGCTGGTCTGTGCCAACGGCCCGGCGGTGCAGGCTCCTCTGGCCGGGATCTCGGGCGTGGTGCTGGTGCGCCGCAGCGCTGGACCGGCCGCATACCGGCAGATGCTGGCCCGCGCCCTTGCAGCCTGCGGCAGTGTGCCGGTGGCAGAGCTGAGCGCGGCCTTTGAGGCGCTGACCTGTGTGCAGCAGCTGCGGAAGGAGTGCAGCGCGGCGGGGGCAGAAGCCTTCCCGCTGGAAGAGCCTCTCTCTGCCTGCCGCCGGGCTTACCGGCAGCTCCGCCGCGCGCTGGACTCCGACTGGGAGCGCTATTATGCCGCCGCAAAGCAGATGACAGCAGAGGAAAAGACGCTGGACGTGCCTCGCTCCTACCGCTTTGGGGGCGTGGCCGTGGGCCGCTGGCTGGAAAACCAGCGCCTTGTCCAGGCCGGAAAGAAAAAGGGCCGCCTCACCGCCGAGCAGGCCGCCCGGCTGGACAAAATCGGCATGAACTGGAAAAAGCGGCTCGAGCTGGCGTGGGAGAACGGCTGTGCTTCGGCCCGGCGGTACCGCGGCAGCCACAGCGACCTGCTGGTGCCGGTCCATTATAAGGATAAGGACGGCTTTGCACTGGGCGAGTGGATCGTCTACAACCGCCAGCGCTATCTGAGCGGGAACCTGCCGTCAGACCGCGTCGAGCGCCTCGAGGCACTGGGCATGGTGTGGGACACCGGCAGCATCCTCTGGGAGAAGAGCTATGCCGCCGCCGTCCAGTATTATCTGGAAAATCACACGCTGGAAATTCCCGTCAAGTACGTCACGCCGGACGGCATGGCGCTGGGTGTCTGGCTGGGCAGTCAGCGTGCCGCTTATAAAGAAGGTGTGCTGACCGACGCCCAGATCGAAAAGCTGGAAGCGCTGGGAGTGGACTGGACGAACCGGAACGACCGCAAGTGGCAGACCGCCTACGAGGCCGCTGTAAAGTACCACGCCGCCCACGGGAACCTCGACGTCCCCACCGAGTACACCGACGAAGACGGCATCCTGCTGGGCAAGTGGGTGTCCCGGCAGCGGTACGCATGGCAGAACCCCGAGCGCAGCAGCGCTCGGGTGACGCCGGAGCGGAAAGCCCTGCTGGACGAGCTGGGCATGAACTGGGAAAAGACCGACTCGTGGCAGCACCGCTACGAGCTGGCCGTGGAATACAAAAAGGAGCACGGCAGTCTGGCCGTTCCGGCCCAGTACCGGACGGAGGACGGCATCTGGCTGGGCAGCTGGCTGTCCCGTCAGAAGCAGATGCTGCGGGAGGGCAAAAAGCTCTCCGCCGAGCGCCGCGCAGCCCTGAAAGAGCTGTTCAAGGGCGAAAAAGGCCGACGCCTCAGCGCTCCGGTACCGCCCGCGTGCAGCGTGCGGGAGCAGAACTGGCTGGACAACTACCAGAGCGCCAGGCTCTACGCCGAGAAGAAGGGCAGCCTCCTCGTGCCTGCCGGATACGTGGACGAGAACGGCTTCCGTCTGGGCGTCTGGATCTCGAACCTCCGGGCTGCCCGCAAGGCCCGGCCCGGCTCGTTCCAGGTGACGCCGGAGCATATCGCTCTGCTGGATGCCATCGGGATGCAGTGGGACGCCCGGGAGGCCAAGTGGGCCGGGGCGTTCCGCCGTGCCGAAGAGTACTGCGCCGCCCACGGCGATCTGCTGGTGCCGGTGAACTATAAGACCGAAGACGGCTTCTGCCTCGGCGACTGGGTCCGCCGGATGCGCGAAAACTACGCCTGTGCCGAGAAAAAGCTGACGGCGGAGCGCATCGCAAAGCTCGAAGCGCTGGGCATGGTCTGGACCGTGCCGCAGGAGGGCTGAGATATTGCATTTTAGGGCGGAGTGTGGTATACTTCACCTCGTCTGAATAGAAAACAGCAGGTGCCTGCCGCCGGGGCTTCGTCCCCGGCCGGGAGGGTAAAAGGGAAGCGGGTGCGAGTCCCGCGCGATCTCGTCACTGTGATAAGGGAGTCCGCTGCCTTGGCGCTCAGCGCCGGTCACTGGAGGCTTTGCCTCTGGGAAGGCGGCAGCGGGCGGTGAGCTTTCAGTCAGGAAACCTGCCCGCTGTTGGTACAGGAGCGTCCGGCTCCGGATCACGAGGAATTGGTCGTACCAAAAAGCCCGAACATTCAAAGGGTCTTTTTGCTGTGCCTTCCGCGCGGTGAAAAGGCTCTTTTTTCGTTTGAGCTGGCCCCCGTTTCGTACCCTTTCTATCGGAAACGTACATTCCACACAACAGAAAGGACTCAAACAATGCGTAAGGCAACCAACAAGAACTGGCAGCGCGTCACCGCCGCTGCCGCCGCACTGGCCCTGTGTGCCGGTGTGCTCACCGGCTGCGGTGCATCTTCTTCCACTGCCGCCAGCAGCACCGCTGCAAGCTCTGCTGCCGCCAGCGAAGTGAGCAGCGAGGAGGCTGATGAAATGGCAGCAAAGAATGTGGCAGACCTCATCGACGCCATCTATGTGCAGGAGCGCAACGAGAACACCGACGCCCAGTGCGAGGCCGCAAAGGCAGCATGGGACGCCCTGACCGACGCCCAGAAGGAGCTGGTCGAGGGCGAAGAGGCTGACCCCGAGTACTTTGGCCGCGACACCGGCGACGCCTCTAAGGACGACGCCCGCAACCAGGACAACATCGGCGACAACGAGATCCTGGTCGTCAGCTTCGGCACCTCCTTCAACGACAGCCGCGCAGCGGACATCAAGGGCATCGAGGACGCCATCCAGGCCGCATATCCCGACTGGTCTGTCCGCCGCGCCTTCACCGCACAGATCATCATCAACCATGTTCAGGCCCGTGACGGCGAGAAGATCGACAATATGGAGCAGGCTCTGGAGCGCGCTGTTGCCAACGGCGTGAAGGATCTGGTCGTCCAGCCCACCCATCTGATGCATGGCGCTGAGTACGACGAGATGATGGAGATGGTGGACAGCTACCGCGATCAGTTCGAGTCCGTCGCCATCGCCGAGCCTCTGCTGGGCGAGGTGGGCAGCGATGCCACCGTCATCAACGCCGACAAGGAAGCTGTCGCCAAGGCCATCACCGCCGAGGCCGTCAAGACCGCCGGCTTCGACAGTCTGGACGCCGCTGCTAAGGACGGCACCGCCTTCGTTTTCATGGGCCACGGCACCTCTCACACCGCAAAGGTGAGCTACAGCCAGATGCAGTCTCAGATGAACGCTCTGGGCTACAAGAACGTCTTCATCGGCACCGTCGAGGGTGAGCCGGAGGAGACTGCCTGCGAGAACGTCATCGAGGCTGTCAAGGCCGCCGGCTACACCAAGGTCGTCCTGCGTCCCCTGATGGTCGTTGCAGGCGACCATGCCAACAACGATATGGCGGGCGACGACGAGGATTCCTGGAAGAGCCAGTTCGAGGCCTCCGGCGAATTCGACTCTGTCGATTGCCAGATCGCAGGTCTGGGCGAGGTCGCTGACATCCAGCAGCTCTACGTCGCACACACCAAGGCCGCTGTCGATTCCCTGAACGGCTGATCCTGATTCTATCATTGCCCGGAAAGGAGTGCCTTTTCGGGCAATTTCTTTTTCGGCCTGCTTTGAATTCGGGCCATTGCGTGTTATAATCTTTTCTGTAAAATAGATACTTCGAGGTATATCATCATGAAACTGAACCATAAATTTGCTCTTCTGCTGGCCGGCGCTGTGCTGGCTGGTTCTCTCACCGGCTGCGGCGCATCCGGCACCCCGGCCAGCTCTGCCGCTTCCTCCGAGGCTGCGGCCTCCTCTGCCGTGAGCGAGGCAGCTTCCGAACCGGCGGCAGAGGCTGCTCTGCCCGACGGCGTCTACACCGCCGACTTTGACACCGACAGCTCCATGTTCCATGCCAACGAGGCCAATGACGGCAAGGGGACCCTGACCGTGAAGGACGGTCAGATGACCTTCCACGTCAGCCTCGTCTCCAAGAAGATCGTCAACCTCTACGTCGGCATAGCCGCTGACGCCGAAGCCCACGAGACCGACTGGCTCCAGCCCACCACCGACACCGTCACCTACTCCGACGGCCTGTCCGATGAGGTCTACGGCTTCGACATCCCGGTGAAGGCTCTGGACGAGGACTTCCAGCTGGCCATCCTCGGCTCCAAGGGCAAGTGGTACGACCATACCGTCCGTGTCGCCAACGCCCAGCCTGCTGCGGCGGAAGCACCTGCCGACGGCACCTACACCTGTGACGTGACCCTTGAGGGCGGCTCCGGCCGTGCCACCGTGGAAAGCCCTGCGGCCCTGACCGTGGCCGACGGCAGGATGACCGCCACCATCGTCTGGTCCAGCCCCAACTACGACTATATGCTGGTGGACGGCGAAAAGTATCTGCCCACCAACACCGAGGGCAACTCTACCTTCGAGATCCCCGTCACTGCTCTCGACACCCCGCTGGATGTGGTGGGCGATACCGTCGCCATGAGCACCCCGCATGAGATCGAGTATACGCTGACCTTCGCCTCTGCATCCCTGACCGAGGCAAAGTAACGATGAAACGCCGCAATTTCCTGAAAGCCCTGCCTGCCGCCGCCCTCACCCTTGCGGGCTGCGGGCAGCACAAGACTGCCCCGGCCAATACAGCATCCCTCGTGTTCGACCACAGCTATCCGCTGGACTATGCCACCCAGTTTTCCGCCGACTGCTATGAGGGCGGCTATGTGATGATCGACATCCCGGACGCCGGGCGGTTCCTCGTCGTCCCTGAAGGGGCCGCCGAGGTGGACGACCTGCCCGAAGATGTCGTTCTGCTGCGCCAGCCGCTGGATCATATTTATCTCGTCTCCACCTCGGTGATGGATCTTTTCGTCCATCTGGACGCATTGGACAGCATCGCCCTCTCCGGCACGAAGGCCGAGGGCTGGTATGTGGAAGAGGCTAGACAGGCCATGCAGGAGGGCCGCATCGCCTACGCGGGCAAGTACAGCGCCCCGGACTATGAGCGCATCCTTGCCGCCGGCTGTACCCTCGCCATCGAGAACACCATGGTGCTCCACGACCCCGAGGTCAAGGAGCAGCTGGAAAAGTTCGGCGTGCCGGTCCTCGTGGAGCGCTCGAGTTACGAGAGCGGCCCGCTGGCCCGGATGGAGTGGCTCAAGCTCTACGGCATCCTGCTGAATAAGACTGAGATGGCGGAAGAGGTCTTCCGCCAGAAGGTGGAGCAGGTGGCCCCCATCCTCGAGCAGGAGAACACCGGCAAGACCGTGGCCTTCTTCTCCATCACCACCAACAACCTCATCACCGTCCGCCGCACCAGCGACTATGTGGCCCAGATGGTGGGGATGGCCGGCGGCGTCTACATCTTCGACGACCTCGAGGGGGAGACGTCGGCCCAGTCCACCATCAAACTGCCGCTGGAGACATTCTACGCCCGGGCCAGGGATGCCGACGTCCTCATCTACAACAGCACCATCGAGGGCGTCATGGAGACCCGCAGCCAGCTCATCGAAAAATGCCCGATGCTGGCGGATTTCAAGGCCGTCCAGTCCGGCGACTGCTGGTGTACGGCCCAGAGCCTCTTCCAGCAGAGCATGGAGCTGGCCGACCTCATCTCGGATATGAACCTCGTCTTCACCGAGGGCTCGCCCGACCCGGCGTCCCTCCGTTTCTTACAGCGCATCGTATAAAAGGAGCTTTGTCATGACCACCACCCGCCGCCTCAGCCTCGCGTACCTCGCCCTCACGGCGGGGGTCGCTGTGCTGTTTGCACTCAACCTGTTCTGGGGCAGTGTGTCCCTGACGCCCGGCGCGGTGGCGGCGGCTCTGCTGGGCCGGGGCGAAGATGCGCTGGCCGTGGGCATCGTGCTCCAGCTCCGCCTGCCCCGGGCGGTCATGGTCGTGCTGCTGGGCGCGGCCCTCTCGGCGGCAGGCTACCTCCTGCAGACCTTCTTCGCCAACCCCATCGCCGGCCCCTTCGTCATGGGCGTGTCCAGCGGCGCAAAGCTGGCGGTGGCCCTGACGATGGTGGTGTTTTTACAGCAGGGGCTGCTCACCGGCTCGGCCACCCTCATCATCGCCGCCTTTGCAGGCTCGATGGCGGCGATGGCCTTCGTGCTGGTGGTGGCCCGGCGGGTGCCGCGGATGAGCATCCTCGTCATCTGCGGCATCATGATCGGTTATATCTGCTCGGCTGTCACCGACATCGTGGTGACTTTCGCGCAGGACTCCAACATCGTCAATCTCCACAACTGGTCGATGGGCAGCTTTTCCGGCATGACCTGGGCCAATGTGGGTGCAGCGGCCTGCGTGGTGCTGCCCGCGCTGGCGGCGGCGTTTCTGCTCTCGAAGCCCATGGCGGCCTACCAGATGGGCGAGAGCTACGCCAGGAGCGTCGGCGTACCGGTGCGGGCCTTCTCGACGGCTCTCGTGCTGCTTTCCAGTCTGCTTTCCGCCTGCGTGACGGCCTTTGCGGGTCCCATCTCCTTTGTGGGCATCGCGGTGCCGCATCTGGTCAAGAACCTGCTGGGCAGCGCAAAGCCCCTTTATGTCCTGCCGGGCTGCTGTCTGGGCGGGGCAGCGTTCTGCCTGCTCTGCGACCTCATCGCCCGCAGCCTGTTCGCGCCCACTGAGCTGTCCATCAGCTCGGTGACGGCGGTTTTCGGTGCGCCGGTGGTCATCTGGCTGCTGGTGCGCCGCCAGACACAGGAGGGCCGGGAATGAGCGATCCGAAATTCTACTGCCGCGCCGAGGACCTTGCCATCGGCTACGGCAAAACGCCCCTGATGGAGCACATCGACCTCGGCGTCGGGAAGGGGAGCATCCTCACCCTCATCGGCCCCAACGGCGCGGGAAAATCCACCCTGCTCAAGACGCTGGCAGCGCAGCTGGCCCCCCAGGGGGGCGCTGTCCTGCTGGACGGCAAAGATCTCGCGGACTGCTCCGGCCCGGAGCGCGCCCGCAAAATGGCTCTGATGGTGCCTCACACCCGCCGCACCGAGCTGACCACCTGCTTCGAGATGGCGTCCGCCGGGCGCTACCCCTACACGGGGCGGCTGGGTGTCCTCTCGGCGGAAGATAAGCGTCAGGTCTATGCCGCGCTGGCCCTCGTGGGGGCCGAGGCGCTGGCGGGCCGGGACTTCAACCGCATCAGCGACGGCCAACGCCAGCGCGTCCTGCTGGCTCGGGCCATCTGCCAGCAGCCGGAGCTGATATTATTGGACGAGCCTACGTCTTTCCTCGACATCAAGGGCAAGGCCGAATTGCTGGCCATCCTGAAAAGCCTCGCCCGGGACAAGAAGATGGCCGTCATCCTGAGCCTCCATGAGCTGGAGCTGGCGCAGAAAGTTTCCGACAAGGTCGTCTGCGTCTCGGCGGCGGGCGTCTCGGACGTCATGACGCCGGAAAAGGCCTTTGCCCGGGAAAACATCTGCAAAATTTATGCTCTGACCGATGAGCAGTACGCATTCCTCTACGGCGAAGAAAAAGCGCCGGAGGAAAAGCGCCCGCTCTTTGAGCACTACGTCCGCAGCGGCCAGAAGCTCCTGCGCTGCGGCTATACCACCGGCACCTGTGCGGCGCTGGGCGCGGCGGGCGCGGCACGGCTGCTGCTCACCGGCCTCACCCCCGAGACGGTGGCCCTCCGCACCCCGAAGGGCATCGTGGTGGAGGTAGAGCCCATCTTCAGCCGCCTGTCCGGCGAGGGAGCCGAGTGCGCCATCCGGAAGGACGGCGGCGACGATGTGGACGTGACCACCGGTCTGCCGGTCATCGCCAGCGTCGCCCTCCGGCCCGAGCTGTCCGGCGAGGTGCGCATCCACGGCGGTGAGGGCGTGGGCCGGGTGACAAAGCCCGGTCTCGACCAGCCCGTGGGCGAAGCTGCCATCAACCACATCCCCCGGGCCATGATAAAGGAAGCGCTGGAAAAGGAGGCCGAATCTGCCGGGTACGCGGGCGGCTTTGACGTCACCATCTCCATCGAGGGCGGGGCCGAGACGGCGAAGCGCACCTTCAACCCCCATATGGGCGTGGAAGGGGGCCTCAGCGTCCTCGGCACCAGCGGCATCGTCGAGCCCATGAGCCAGCAGGCCATCCTCGACACCATCCAGCTGGAAATGGGGCAGGCGGCGCTCCGGGCCGGAAGCCCCCGGCGGCTCATCCTCGCCCCGGGAAACTACGGCCTCGACTATCTCCACGAGAAGATGCCCGCCCTGAAGAATATCCCGGTGGTCAAGACCTCGAACTTTATCGGGGATACGATGGATATGGCGGCGGCGTCAAAATTCGAGCAGGTGGTGCTGGTGGGCCACATCGGCAAGCTGGTCAAACTGGCGGGCGGCGTCATGAACACCCACTCCCGCACAGCCGACTGCCGCACCGAGCTGCTCTGCGCCCACGCCGCCCTCTGCGGCGCGTCCCGGGACGTCTGCGCGGCCCTGATGAACGCGGCTACCACCGACGCCTGCATGGAGATCTTAGACAAAGCAGAGATGAGAGAACCGGTGCTGTCCAGCCTGCTGGACGCCATCCAGCTCCACCTTGACCGCCGCGCCGCCGGGGCGTTCCGGGTGGGCGCGGTGCTCTTCTCGAATCAATACGGCCCGCTGGGCCAGACCAGGACTGCAAAGGAGCTGCTGGACGAATGGAAAAACGGATAGGCACTTTTTACGGCGTCAGCGTCGGCCCGGGCGACTCGGAGCTCATGACCCTGCAGGCTGTCCGCCGCCTCGAAAACTGCCCGGTCATCGCCGCGCCCCAGACCCCAAAGGGCGGGATGCTGGCGCTGGACATCGCAAAAGGTGCGGTGGATCTGAGCGGCAAGACCATCCTGCCGCTGCGCTTCGCCATGAGCCTTGACCCGGCGGTGCAAAAAGCCGCCCACATCGAGGCGGCCCGGGCTGTGAAAGAATATCTCGACGCCGGGCAGGATGTCGCCATGCTCAACCTCGGCGACGTGTCCGTCTACGCCACGTTCGGCTACCTGCAGGAGATCCTGGAGGCCGAGGGCTGCAAGACCGTGATGCTCCCCGGCGTGACGAGCTTCTGTGCCGCTGCGGCCCGGCTGGGCCAGTCCCTGACGGGCGGCATGGAGCAGCCGCTGACCATCGCCCCGGGACGCTGCGCCGCTGAGGTGCTGGCCGCACCGGGCGCAAAAGTGCTGATGAAATCGGGCCGTCAGCTGCCCGAGACGCTGGCCGCGCTGGCCGACGCCGGGCTTCTGAGCCGGAGCGCGATGGTCTGTAACTGCGGCCTGCCGAACGAGGAGGTCTGGCCCGACCTGACCGATTACGACCCGGCCCGGTCGGCGGGCTATTTCGCAACGATTTTGGTGAAGGAGGGGTAAGATATGGTCCATTTTGTAGGAGCCGGGCCGGGCGCGCCCGACCTCATCACCCGGCGGGGCGCGGCCCTGCTGGCCGATGCCGACTGCATCATCTACGCGGGCAGTCTCGTCAACCCGGCCCTGCTGGGGCTGGCGAAGCCCGGCTGTGCCATCTACAACAGCGCGGAAATGACGCTGGAACAGGTGCTGGACACCATCCGTGCCGCCGAAAAGGCCGGAGGCACCACGGTCCGCCTCCACACCGGCGACCCCTGCCTCTACGGGGCCATCCGGGAGCAGATGGACGCACTGGACGCCGACGGCATCCCTTATGACGACACACCGGGCGTGTCCAGCTTCTGCGGCGCGGCGGCGGCACTCTGTGCCGAGTACACCCTGCCCAACGTGAGCCAGACCGTCATCATTACCCGGATGGAGGGCCGCACTCCTGTTCCTGAGGCCGAACAGCTGGCAAAGCTGGCCGCTCACGGGGCTACCATGGTCATCTTCCTCTCCATCGGGCTGGTGGACAAAGTCCGGCAGGCCCTTCTCGAGAGCGGCGGCTACCGCCCCGATACCCCTGCCGCTGTGGTCTATAAGGCCACCTGGCCCGAGCAGAAGGTGGTGCGCTGCACCGTCTCCACACTGGCCGAGGAGACCCGCAAAAACGGCATCACCAAGACCGCCCTCATCGTCGTAG
>OGFY01002001.1_pt1 | contig 13231 bp, 8 predicted proteins | sample 1570951 | NCBI WGS metagenome assembly OGFY01 (sample SAMEA2581942, study PRJEB24529) | metagenome | biome: Human gut stool | place: China | collected 2011
TGCCGCCATTGAAAAGATTCGCGCCGAGTGCGACGCGCAGGTGAAGCAGTTCACCTCGGAAGGCAAGCTCATCGAGGCTCAGCGCATCCAGCAGCGGACGAACTACGACATTGAGATGCTGACGGAAGTGGGCATCTGCAAGGGCATCGAGAACTATTCTGCCGTTCTGTCGGGCCGTGCGCCGGGCAGTATGCCCACGACTCTGCTTGACTATTTCCCGGACGACTTCCTGCTCTTCGTAGACGAGAGCCATGTCACCCTGCCGCAGGTGCGGGCCATGTACGGCGGCGACTACGCCCGCAAAAAGACGCTGGTGGAGTACGGTTTCCGCCTGCCGTCGGCCTTTGACAACCGCCCCCTCAAGTTCGAGGAAGTGGAATCCAAGCTCAACCAGATGATATTCGTCTCGGCCACCCCCGGCGAGTACGAGCGGAAGAACAGCACCCAGGTGGCCCAGCAGGTCATCCGGCCCACTGGTCTGCTGGATCCGCTCATCTCGGTGCGCCCCGTAGAGGGGCAGGTGACGGACCTTCTGGGCGAGATAAACGCCCGCATCGAGCGGCATGAGCGCGTCCTGGTCACGACGCTGACCAAGAAAATGGCCGAAGACCTGACGGATTACTTCACCGAGCAGGGGATAAAGGTCAAGTATATGCACCACGAGGTGGATACCTTCGAGCGAATGGAGATCATCAAAGACCTCCGCCTTGGCACCATCGACGTGGTGGTGGGCATCAACCTGCTGCGTGAGGGCCTCGACCTGCCCGAGGTCAGCCTTGTGGCCATCCTCGACGCCGACAAAGAGGGCTTCCTCCGCAGCGAGACGAGCCTCATTCAGACCATCGGCCGCGCCGCCCGCAACGCCGAAGGTCTGGTCATTATGTACGCCGACGAGGTGACGGACAGCATGGACCGCGCCATCACCGAGACAGAGCGCCGCCGCGCCATCCAGATGGCCTACAACGCTGAGCACGGCATCGTCCCGAAGACCATCGTCAAGGCCATCCCGGATTCGATCGAGATCAGCGACAAGGCTGAGAATGCCAGGATGAACACCCGGCGGATGGGCAAGCTCGAGCGCGAAGCCGCCATTGACCGCCTGACCCGGGAGATGAAGGAAGCCGCCAAGCTGCTGGAATTTGAGCATGCGGCCTTCCTGCGCGACCAGATCGACCGCCTGCGCCGGGGCGAGAACCCCACTGTGGATTCCTCGGCAGAGACGGAGCGAAAGCAGAACCATGCACAGACACAGAGAAGAGGGAGAAAGTACCTTGGCAAACGATAAAATAGTCATCAAGGGTGCGCGGGAGCACAACCTGAAAAACGTAAATCTGACCCTCCCGCGTGAAAAATTCATCGTTATGACCGGCCTTTCCGGCTCGGGAAAGTCGAGCCTTGCCTTCGACACCATCTACGCCGACGGCCAGCGCCGCTATGTCGAGAGCCTGTCCAGCTACGCCCGGATGTTCCTTGGCCGGATGGACAAGCCCGATGTGGACGAGATCACCGGCCTGTCTCCGGCCATTTCCATCGACCAGAAGACCACCAGCCACAACCCCCGCTCCACCGTGGGTACCGTGACGGAAATTTACGATTATCTGCGCCTTTTGTACGCCCGCGTGGGTGTGCCGCACTGCCCGGTGTGTGGGCGGGTCATCAGCCAGCAGAGCGTGGATGAGATGGTGGACGCTGTGCTCAAGCTGGAAGAGGGGACGAAGTTCCAGGTCCTCGCGCCTGTCGTCCGCCAGCGCAAAGGCACCCAGCAGAAAGAGCTGGACGCCGCCCGCCGCGCCGGTTACGCCCGCGTAAAAATTGACGGTAACATGTACGACCTCGACGAGGAGATCGCGCTGGAAAAGAACATCAAGCACACCGTGGAGATCGTCGTTGACCGTCTTGCCATGCGCAAGGGCATCCGCGGCCGTCTGGCTGACTCGCTGGAAACGGCCCTTGCCCTCACCGACGGCGTGGCTGAGGTGGATGTCATCGGCGGCGAGTGCATGACCTTCAGCCAGAATTTCGCCTGCCCCGAGCATGGCATTTCCATCAGCGATTTGTCGCCCCGGCTCTTCTCCTTCAATAACCCTCTGGGCGCCTGCGAGAAGTGTACCGGCCTCGGCACCTTCATGAGGGTGGACGAAGAGCGCATCCTGCCCAACCGGAATCTCTCGATTCGGGAAGGCGCCATCAAAGCCAGCGGCTGGTACTACGCCGAAGGCTCTGTAGCCGAGATGTATTATCTGGGACTGGGAAAAAAATACGGCTTTACGCTGGATACTCCCATCAAAGAGATGAGCACCGAGGCCGTCAACGCCCTGCTCTACGGCACCAACGAAGAAAAAATCGAGATGCACCGCACGAATGAGTTCGGCAGCGGCGTCTATTATAATACCTTTGAGGGCATCGTCGAAAACCTCGAGCGCCGCTTCCGCGAGACGAACAGCGAGTGGATGAAGGAGGAAATCGGCAGCTTCATGTCGGGCGTCGAGTGTCCCGACTGCCATGGCAAGCGCCTGAAACCGGTGGTGCTGGCTGTGACCATCGGCGGCAAAAACATCAGCGATTTCTGCGAAATGTCGATTCGGGACGAGCTGAAATTCATCGCTGACAATGAGCCGAACCTGACCGAAAAGCAGAAGCAGATCGGCGGCCAGATCATGAAGGAGATCAAGAACCGCCTGCAGTTTTTGCAGAGTGTGGGCCTCGATTACCTCACACTGGCCCGGTCGGCAGGCACCCTGTCCGGCGGCGAGAGCCAGCGCATCCGCCTGACCACCCAAATCGGAAGCGCTCTGTCGGGTGTGCTGTACGTGCTGGATGAGCCGTCCATCGGCCTGCACCAGCGCGACAACGATAAACTCATCGCAACACTGAAAAATCTCCGCGACCTCGGCAATACGGTCATCGTGGTCGAGCACGACGAGGATACCATGCGCAGCGCCGATTATATCGTGGACGTCGGCCCGGGCGCGGGCGTCCACGGCGGCGAGATCGTGGCCGCAGGCTCCGTCAAGGACATCTGCAAGGCCAAGCGCAGCATCACCGGCGACTACCTGTCGGGCCGCAAGCGCATCGAGGTGCCGCAGACCCGCCGCCCTGGCAACGGCAATTTCCTCACGGTGAAGGGGGCGCGCGAAAACAATCTGCGCAACATCGACGTAAAATTCCCGCTGGGCGAATTCATCTGCGTGACGGGCATCTCCGGCTCGGGCAAGTCGAGCCTCATCAACGAGATCTTGTATAAGACCCTCGCCTGTGAGCTGAACGGCGCCCGCTCCCGCGCTGGCAAGTGCGATGGGGTAGAGGGCCTCGAGTTCGTGGATAAGGTCATCGGCATCGACCAGCAGCCCATCGGCCGCACGCCCCGCTCCAACCCTGCCACCTATACCGGCGTGTTCAATGACATCCGCACGGTCTTCTCTCAGACGCAGGATGCCAAAATGCGGGGCTACGGCCCGGGACGGTTCAGCTTCAACGTCCGGGGCGGCCGCTGCGAGGCCTGCGAGGGCAACGGCATCCTCCAAATCGAGATGCACTTCCTGCCGGACGTCTACGTTCCCTGCGAGGTCTGCAAGGGCGCACGCTACAACCGCGAGACGCTGGAAGTCAAGTATAAGGAAAAGACCATCTCTGACGTGCTGAACATGACCGTGGAAGAGGCGGTCGTCTTCTTCGCCAACCAGCCGAAGATCGCCCGCAAGCTGCAGACGCTGCTGGACGTGGGCCTGGGGTATGTCACGCTGGGGCAGAGCGCCACGACCCTTTCGGGCGGCGAGGCGCAGCGTGTCAAGCTGGCCAACGAGCTGGCCCGCCGCAGCACGGGTAAGACCGTGTATATCCTCGACGAGCCGACTACCGGCCTCCACATGGCTGATGTCCACCGCCTCATCGAGGTGCTGCAGAAGCTGGTGGATGCAGGCAACACCGTCATCGTCATCGAACACAACCTCGACCTCATCAAGTGCGCCGACCACATCATCGACCTTGGCCCCGAGGGCGGCAGTGCCGGCGGCCTCATCGTCGCCGAGGGTACGCCGGAGCAGGTGGCCGAGGTGCCGGGCAGCTTTACCGGCCAATACCTCAAGCCCTTGCTGGAAAAGGACGCGAAACTCCGCGCCGAGGGCAAATAAAGCAGTATACAACAGAGCCGCAGTCTCCCAAAAGACTGCGGCGCTGTTGTTTGCAAAAGTTCCAGATATAACAAAAAGCTCTTCAGTCTCTCGACTGAAGAGCTCTGGTCCAGGAAGACTGGACAAATCCGAACTATTTCCTTCTACCCCATCAGCCGTCAAAGTGTCCTCAAACCGGACAGTTTGGGTGCCATCCTTGTAGTTGAACGTAATCAGCATCCGGTCATCGTACAGAAAAATGGCATTTACAAAAATTTCGATCAGCGCCTTTCTCTGCTTTTTCTGCGAAATATCGAATTTTCTAAATTTCAGCAGCCAGAACCGGATGAAATCCTCATTGAAGCTGGGCTTCTTCAACTTTTCATCTGCGATTTTTGCAGTCAGCTCATCTTTCTGAATTTCCAGCGCTTCCAGACGCTCTTTCGTTGTCCGGGTGTACAAGCCATCCTCGATGGCTTTCATCAGGTTGTCCAGCTTTTTGTTAACCTCTCGCAGTTGCTTTTCCAGCAGCGGGATCGTGGTATTCTCCTGATTCTGGACATCCATGACCAGTTGAACGATCTTGTCGATCACCGCATCGTCCTGAATCAGCTTCATGGTTTCCCGGACGACCAGATCTTCCAGCCATTCTTTCTGCACGGTCTTTTTGTTGCAGCCCTTGCGCCGCTTGACGTTGGCGCATTTATAATAATAGTAGGTGCGTCCGGTGGCACTGGTTCCGCTTTCGCCAAACATCAGCGCACCGCATTTGCCGCAGAACAGCTTAGTGGTCAGCAGATATTCCTCGTCTGCCTTGCCACAGGCAGGGGCACGCTTGTTCTTATCCAAACGCTTCTGCACCCGGTCAAACAGGTCTTTCGGAACAATAACCGGAATTGCATCCGGCGCAACGATATCCCGGAAAGACAATTCACCAATGTAACGACGGTTCTTCAACATGGTGTTCACGCTGCTGTGGGTCATTTTGCCGCCCTGCATATTGCGGACGCCCTTGTCGTTGAGGAAGTTTACAATTTCCACCATCTTATCGCCGTTGTCATACTGCTGAAAGGCTTCCAGCACCAGCGGAGCAGTCAGCGGGTCAAGATGATAAAACTTGTCCTCGTCGATTTTATAGCCAATGGTTCCCGTACCGCCAGTGCACTTACCCTTCAAGGCGTTCTCGGTCTGACCACGAATCACCTTTTCGGACAACTCTGCCGAATAGTATTCTGCCATGCCTTCCAGCAGCGTTTCCACCAGAATGCCCTGTGAGCCCTCGGCAATGGGTTCCATAACGGAGATCAGGTGGACACCGTTCCTTTTCAGGATCATCTTGTAATTTGCGCTATCAAAACGATTCCGGGCAAAGCGGTCAAATTTCCAGACGAGAACAACGTCAAACAGTTTTTTACCGCTGTCTTTGATCATCTGCTGGAACTCCGGGCGATTGTCCGTTTTGGCCGAGAATGCACGGTCAATGTAGTGTTTGATGACCGTGATGCCGTTCTTTTCGGCGTAGGCAGTGCATTCCCGAATCTGCCCTTCGATGGATTCTTCACGCTGGTTGTCGGAGGAGTAACGAGCATAGATAACAGCAGTCATAGATTCACCTCCCTTTTAACGTACCGCCTGATAGCTTTTCGCATACTTGTAGATTTGTCGTGCGCAGTCGAGGCTCATTTTGCTGGAATCATTGTGCTTGAGCCACGCATTCACATTGCCGGGATTCAGCTTCAAGTCCGTATAAAGACGATAGTTTGTCAGTTTCTTTTTCTGTTGAAGCTCTACTACCCGGCGATGGATCAACTCTTTCGTATCATTATCGGCAAGAACAGCATCCCGGACGGAACAATAGCTTCGCCAGACTTTCAAATAGCCTTCCGGCAATTCCAACGACTGGTTTTCCAGAAGCAGCAGCATTTGCGTCAGCGAATAGCGATTGGAAAGCTGCTCATACTCCGCAGCAACAGCCCTGTTTACGGTATAGCGGAGCAACAAATCCACTTTATCAAAGGCCAGCGCATAGAGATACAGTGGCTCTTTCAGGCGGGGATTTTCTGTCATGCAATCTGCCAGCTTATGGACACTTGCCGTCTGAACCCCGGAAAGTTCTACCACATACTGCTTCAAAAAGCCTTCAAATGTCAGCTTTCTCACGGTCTCCACCTCTCCACATACTCCTGATAACGGATATAAAAATCTCGATACCGCCAGTCGTTCAAAATGCTGGCTTTCAGCTCATCCTCATCGGTTGCAAGGTGTTCCAGCAAATTCCAGTCCAAAGAGTTCCGCACAGCCTCGCTCTCTACGTCTGCCTTGTCAGTGTCACGGAAAGAGCAGAGCTTTGCGATTACCAGATCTTCCAGACTGGGTGTGTAGAACTGTACCTTTGTACCACCGAAGGGAAGCGGCTGCAAACGGTCGGGATAGTTATAGGGGAAATTGTCGATGTAGGCTTCCACATCCGTGTTGATGTCGTACTTGCCAAGTAGTCCGTACAGCTCTTTCGGGACGCTCAAGGCATCAATGTCATGGGTGGCACGGGTCAGCTTGCCCAGCAGAATAAACGCACTTCCGCCAACAATTACCATCTGGTAACGGTCGTCGTTGTCGATCATCAGGTCGGCATCTTCGTCCAGCCGTTCCAGACGCTTGTGGAGGTCGTCTAAAATCATCTTTCCCATAAAGCAGCCTTTCGTATTTTCAATAATAGTATTCTCTAAAATCATTTTAAGAGCTGGACTGTGTATTGTCAAGAGGAAATCAACAATATTTCTCGCATTTTACGCTGTCATGTTATCTGTCCACATCTCGCACTGGCTGATAACCGTGCTGATTGCTGTGTCGTAATCTTCCGGGGGATACTTATACTTTTTCAGAAGATGCTTCACCATCTTCCGCATACTGGCACGCGCTGTTTCTTTTTTCTGCCAGTCTATCGTCCGATTTTTACGCAGCATCTCGGTTAGTTCTCTGGTAAGGTCGATCAGTTCGTTGTTCTGGTAAAAATCTTTGATGTTCTCCGGCTTGGTCAGAGCATCGTAAAACGCCAGCTCTTCCTGCGTCAGCCCCAGTTTCTCACCATTATTGTACAACTCTGTGATTTCCTGTGCCGTTTTCAGAAGTTCCTTGATAACTTCCTCGTTTGTAATCAGCCCATTGTAATAGGAGTTCATCAGCTGCGCAATTTTCTCCGAGAACTTCTGCGACTGCACAACATTTGTCCGCTTGTAAAGTGATACCTGTTCTGCCATCAACTTTTTCAAAATTTCCACAGCGATGTTCTTTTCTTTCATTTTTGATATTTCGTCCAATACCGCCGGGTCAAACAAGCTGATATTTTCATCTGCCTGCTTGCTGTCAAACAGACTGATTACACCTTGGCTCTGGATACTCGCTTTCAGAAGTTCATTGATTTGAGTGTTGATTTCTTTCAGCGAGAGCGTCTTTCCGCCGCTGCCGCCGTAAGTAATTTTCACCACGGTAGAACGCACAGCTTCCATGTAGGCGGCTTCATGACGCTCCTGTTCTGTGGTCATGCTGGAGCACAGGGAGTGCGACTGTTTCAGCAGCATTGCTTCTCGCAGGAACAAGTCCTTGCGCTTGGGTGCTTTGGCATCCAGCACAAAGTTCACACCACCCGTTACCAGCTTTGCCATAACCAGCGGCGAACCGTCAATAAAACTGCTGAAATCAAACCCGTGCAACAAATCCTTGCACACCTGAAGCTTTTCCTGAAACTTCGGATATGCAACTTTGGAAATATCCATATCGCCATACCGGGACTGGTCGCGCTTGGTATATTCCTTCATGGCAGCTTTGAGGGCAGATGCAATGCCCACATAGTCCACGATCAAGCCGCCCTCTTTGTCCTTGAACACACGGTTCACACGAGCAATCGCCTGCATCAGATTATAACCGTGCATCGGCTTGTAGATGTACATTGTCGCCAGCGAGGGAACATCAAAACCGGTCAGCCACATATCCACCACGATAGCGATCTTCATTGGATCATCGTTATCTTTGAACTTTCGCGCCAGTTCCTCCTTGTGCGATTTTGTCCCAATAATCGCTTTCCAGTCCTCCGGGTCGTTGTTACCGCTGGTCATGACCACACCGATTTTCTCTTTCCATGCCGGACGCAGTTCCAGCAGCTTCCGGTAGATTTTCATGGCAATCGGGCGCGAATAGGCAACAATCATCGCCTTACCGGTCAGCAGGTTGGCACGGTATTTTTCGTAGTGGGTGACAATATCCTCGCACAGCGATTGCACCGTAGAATCTGCGCCCAACACGCTTTCCATCTGTCCCAACATTTTCTTGCTTTTTTCAATGGTCGCTGTGTCCGATTGCTGCTCCAATGCGTCATAAGTCGCATCAATCAGAGCCAGCGTGTCCTTATCCAGATGCAGCTTGATGACGCGGCTTTCGTAGTAGACAGGGCGCGTTGCGCCATCCTCCACCGCCTGCGTCATGTCGTAAATATCAATGCACCTCCTTGCCAGAGCCGATTTTTCGAACCGCAAGCAGATCGTGCACGAGATTCTGCACCCGGAGGACCGCCCTGCTCCGCAGAAACGAATCTACGGAATCAACTATGCTGCACTGGAAGCTGCCGTCCGGCGAATCCAGCAGGATGTTGATTTCCTGATGAAGTATCTCCCCAAGGTGCCTGATGATGCCTATGTGAAAGTGGAGACTACGAAGATTCGAAATTTTAACTGTTGACTTTTCTCCTCAATTTCGATATGCTGTTCTTGCTTTATCCGTTTCATTTTTGCACTGTTAACGTTAAAGCAAAAGACCAGAGTTGTAAAGCCTTTTGGCTAAATAACTCTGGCCTTTTTGTTGGGCTTGTGCAACAGCCCCATGCAAATTAAAATAATAATTCCGCTATCTATGCGCAGAGCAACGCGGAGCGCATTTTTGATCGTTGTACGGTCGGATAAGCTGTGAAACCAACGCCGCCGTGCAGGGGGGGGCTGCGCGGCGGCGTTGGTTATGAAAAGGAGAATAATATGAGGAAGCAGAAAAAGTCGGTTTAACCCATAGTTACCTGCACCGTTACCTCGGTCCCGGCGGCAGCCAGCGGCAGCACATTGCCGCAGATGGCCTTGCCGTCTACGGTAACCGCCTTGACGCCGTGCTGAACCCCGGCGGCGTTGTCCACCGTGATGCGATACTCTGCGCCACGGAAGCGGCGGGTGACCGTGTAGCCGGTCAGGGTGTGGGGGATGCAGGGGTCCACCCGCAGGCCGTCCAAGGTGGGCTGGATGCCCAGAATGTACTGACTGATGTTGAAGAAGGTCCATGCTGCCGTGCCGGTCAGCCAGCTGTTTTTGGCTTCGCCGAAGGTGGGGGCGTCCTTGCCTGCCACCATCTGGCTGTAAACGTAGGGTTCGGTGCGGTGGATCTCAGAGATGTCCTCGATGTAGGCGGGGCAGGTCTTGCGGTAGACCGCAAAGGCGCGGTCGCCGTGACCCAGCGTTGCCTCGGCGCAGCTGATCCACGGGTTGTTGTGGCAGAAGATACCGGCGTTCTCCTTGTATCCCGGAGGATAGCTGGAGATCTCGCCCAGATTCAGCTGATAGCCGGTGTAGGCGGGCTGCAGCAGCACCACACCGTATTTGGTGTCCAGCCGCTCCTCCACGCTGGCAAGCGCCTGCGCGGCCTGTCCGGTCTCCCTGCCGATGCCCGCCATGACGCACATGCCCTGTGGCTCGATAAAGATCTGACCCTCGGCGCACTCCTTGCTGCCGATGGGGTTGCCGAAAGCATCGTAGGCACGGCGGAACCACGCGCCATCCCAGCCTGCAGTCAGGACGGCCTGCTCCACCGCGTCAATGCTCTGGCGGGCGGCGGAAGCCTCGGTGTCAAGGCCCAGATGGTCGCACAGCTCGGCGTATTCGTGGCCGTACTTAACGAACATGCCCGCAATGAACACGCTCTCCGCCACAGGACCCTCGCTGGGCCCGGTGATCTGGAAACTCTCGCCCGGGTGCTCGGAGAAGCAGTTCAGGTTCAGGCAGTCGTTCCAGTCCGCACGCCCGATGAGCGGCAGACCGTGGGGACCCAGATGGGTGCAGGTAAAGTTGAAGCTGCGGCGCAGGTGCTCCATCAGGGGCTGCGCCTTGGCGGCATCGTTGTCAAAGGGAACCTGCTCCTCCAGAATGGACCAGTCGCCGGTCTCCCGCAGGTAGGCGGCGGTACCGGCAATGAGCCACAGCGGGTCATCGTTGAAGCCGGTGCCGATGTCCCGATTGCCCTTTTTGGTCAGGGGCTGGTACTGGTGGTAGGCGCTGCCGTCCTCGAACTGGGTGGCGGCGATATCCAGAATGCGCTCCCGGGCACGGGAGGGGATGATGTGCACAAAGCCCAAAAGATCCTGACAGCTGTCCCGGAAGCCCATGCCGCGTCCGGTGCCGCTTTCGTAATAGCTGGCAGAGCGGCTCATGTTAAAGGTGACCATGCACTGGTACTGATGCCAGATATTGACCATGCGGTTCAGCTTTTCCTCGCCGGATTCCAGATGGTAGGTGGACAGCAGCTCCTCCCAGTGGGTGCGCAGGGCGATGCGGGCGGCATCGATCTGTGCGTCGGTGGCGTAGCGCGCCATCATGGCGTGGGCGCGGGTCTTGTTGATGACACCCGGCGCGATGAACTTTTCCTGCTGCGGGTTTTCGATGTAGCCCAGACCGAACAGGATGCTGCGGCTTTCGCCGGGAGCAAGGCTCAGGTGGATGTGCAGCGCACCCACCGGTGCCCAGCCGTGAGCAATGCTGCCGGAACAGTGCCCGGCGCGGACGGCTTGCGGGTCTGCCGGGCCGCCGTATACCCCGCAGAAGGCATCCCGGGTGGTGTCGAAGCTGTCCACCGGGCAGTTTGCCCAGAAAACGGCGTAGTGGTTGCGGCGTTCGCGGTACTCGGTCTTGTGGTAGATGACGCTGCCTTCCACCTCCACCTCGCCAGTGGAGTAGTTGCGCTGGAAGTTGGAGCTGTCGTCCACGGCATCCCACAGGCAGAACTCTACATAGCTGAACAGGTCCAGCTCCTTGACGGCGGCGCTTTCGTTGCACACCGTCACCCGATCCAGCTCGCAGGCGTCGCCCTTGGGGACGAACAACTCCTGCCGGGCGGTCACACCGTCCTTTTTGCCCTCCACAACGGTGTAGCCCAGACCGTGGCGGCAGCTGTAACTGTCCAGCGGGGTCTTGGTGGGCTGCCAACCCGGGTTCCACACGGTGTCGCCGTCCTTGATGTAGATGCGGTGACCGTCCATGTCCAGCGGAGAGTTATTGTAGCGGTAGCGGGTCAGGCGGCGCATCCGAGCATCCCGGTAAAAGCTGTAACCGCCCGCCGTGTTGGAGACCAGACTGAAGAAGTCCTCGCTGCCAAGGTAGTTGATCCAGGGCAGGGGCGTCTGCGGGGTGGTGATGACGTATTCCTTGTTCCGGTCATCAAAATATCCGAACTTCATAATGCTTCCTCCTTAAAACTGCGCCTTGTAGGGTGGGCAGCACATCGATGGGCGAAAACGATTAAGGCACTGTGAAAGAAGCAATCTTATCACGTTAAGCATACCGTATCTCGCAAAAAAATGCAAGGGCTTTTTGCAAAAATCCGGGAAGATTTTTAAAAATAATCTGCGAAGTCCCGGTAGTTTTTGGCGTAATTTTGGGGCGTGCACACCGGCAGAGTACAGAACCAAAGCCCCGAAACCCCATTTTAAAAGTAATATATACATACGACCTTTTTCACCGAAAAACATAACGAAACTGCAACGAAATTTTTTCGGTTTTAATCGAAATGTAACGAAAGTAAATCAAGATGCACAATTTCTACAGGTCGCATTGGAACAAAATGCCGAAAGTGATGCAGTTAGACTAAAACTTTTACATTAGCGCTTGATTTTTGGTGCAGAATGCGCTATATTGAAGTTGCGAAAACGATTAAGTGACTTGCGAGAAACATCCCGCAGCTCCTTTCATCGGAAGGAGGCTACAAAATGCCATCCCTGAAGGATCTGGCAAAAGAGTGCGGCGTATCCGTCGCAACTGTCAGTAAAGCTTTGAACGACCAGCCGGACATTGCTCAGGCTACGCGGGAGCGGATCCACGCAGCGGCCCGCCGCATGGGCTACCTGCCCAATGCAGCGGCTCGGGCGCTGAAGACCAACCGCACCTACAACCTTGGCGTTCTGTTTGTGGATGAAAAACAGAGCGGCCTGACCCACGAGTACTTCTCCGCAGTGCTGGACAGCTTCAAGGTTGAAGCAGAAAAGCGCGGCTATGATATCACCTTTATCAACCACAACATCAGCGGCAGATCCATGAGCTATCTGGAGCATTGCCACTACCGGGGTGTGGACGGCGTGGTGATCGCCTGTGTGAACTTTTACGATCCGCAAGTGGTGGAGTTGGTCAACGGCGATGTGCCGGTGGTGACCATCGACCATGTGTTCAACAACCGGATGGCGATCCTTTCGGACAACGTGGTGGGCACAAAGGCCTTGGTGCAGCAGGCATGGGCCTGCGGACATCGGCGCATCGCCTTTATCCATGGCGAAAAGACCGCCGTTACCGAGAACCGTCTGGCAGGCTTCTATCAGGCCTGCGAGGAGCTGGGGTTGAAGGTGCCGGAGCAGTACGTCCGCTGCGGCGTGTACCACGACGTGGATCGCTGCGCTGAAGAGACCCGGGCGTTGCTGGCGCTGCCGCAGCGCCCCACCTGCATCATCTTCCCGGATGACTTTTCCGCACTGGGCGGCTACAACGCCCTGGCCGAGGCGGGCTTGAGCATCCCGGAGGATATCTCAGTGATGGGATACGATGGCATCTATCTCTCTCGGGTGGTCAAACCCTCGCTGGTGACCTACCAGCAGAACACCAAAGCCCTTGGCAGGCTGGCGGCGGATAAGCTGATCGAGCTGATCGAGCATCCGCGTGTGACCCTGCCGGAGCAGATTCGGGTGTCCGGCAAGCTGCTGGACGGCGGCTCCGTCCGCATCCTTTGACAAAGGCCCACAACTCCCAGCGCGGAGTTTTTTGAGAATGATTTTTATTTGATGGAAAACCATGAAGGAGGTTTACCCTTATGAAAAAGATCTCTCGTCGTAATTT
>OGFY01002003.1_pt1 | contig 13193 bp, 6 predicted proteins | sample 1570951 | NCBI WGS metagenome assembly OGFY01 (sample SAMEA2581942, study PRJEB24529) | metagenome | biome: Human gut stool | place: China | collected 2011
CGTGAAGGCCCGGGTGCTCCAGCCGGACGGATCTTACGTTCGGGTAGAGCGGGCGGAGGGCACGCCGGCGCTGGATGCTCAGGCTGTGCTGATGGCGGCGCTGCTGATTTGGCAGTGCGTGACCATCTATCATGAAGGCATCGCGCCGGAAAACATGGGCGAAAACGGGCTGCGGATTCATGATATTTACAGCCGGGAAATTGTCACGGCGCACTTCGCTTCGATTGCGTGGAGCGTGTGGGTCTTTCTGGCGCTGCTGGCGGCGAACATCATCGCCGGAAAGCCGGAACAGAAGGAATCGCTTCGCGCGCCGGTGGAGAATCAGCTGCTGATGCTGCGCGCGCGGACGGAGGAGACGGACGAAATCCGCAAAGTGAAGAAACAGCGTATCGGCGTATGGTGCGGCGCAGCGATTCTGTGCCTGATTTGCGGGGGCATGGCAGGGCGATTCCTGCTGGACTGGTCGAATTTTGCCTCGCGTGATTTGGAAGTCGTCGTGCGCCAGATGGCGATTGAAACGTTCCCGGGGAGTTGGCTGGCGTTCATCCTCTTGATGGCGGCTGAGCAGTGGAATTTCCGCCTGTTGATGAAGGAACTGGAACTGCGCAGGAGCGCCCCGAAGTGCAAGCCGGATGCAGCCGCTCCGGAAAAGACGACGGGCAGGAATGTCATCCGCGTGATCATCGCGGCGACGGCGGTGGCGCTGATTGTGCTGGGTGTGATGAACGGCGGCATGTTCGATGTGCTGGTGAAGGCAATCAATATTTGTACGGAGTGTATCGGCCTTGGCTAAGAAATTTGCGGCATGGTGGAGCGCCCATAAGCCCACCACCCGGCGGCTCATACAGGTCTACGCCGCCTTGCTCTACAACGCCTATGTGAAGGGATTCATCAAGGGCGACATTTACACTGGCAGCATCAAGAACTTTTGCGTGCCGGGGTTCAACTGCTACTCCTGTCCGGGCGCGATTGGCGCATGTCCGCTGGGGGCGCTGCAAAACGCGCTGGCGTCCTCGGATAAGCGCGCGCCGTACTACGTCCTGGGCATTCTGATGCTCTACGGGCTGATTTTGGGGCGCACCATCTGCGGCTGGCTCTGTCCGCTGGGGCTGATTCAGGAATTGTTCTACAAGATTCCGACGCCGAAGGTGAAGAAAAGCCGCTTCACCCATGCGCTGTCGTATCTCAAATACGTCCTGCTGGCGGTGTTTGTGGTCATCATCCCGCTGGCGTACAGCTTGCAGCAGTATCCCGTGCCGGGATTCTGCAAGTACATCTGCCCGGCGGGGACGTTCGAGGGCGCAATGGGCTTGCTGGCGAACCCGGTCAATGCGGGCAAGTTCTCCATCCTCAACATCCTCTTTACGCGCAAATTCGTCATCATGATGGCGATTCTGCTGGCGTGCGTGTTCTTCTACCGCGCGTTCTGCCGCTTCCTCTGCCCGCTGGGGGCGATTTACGGGCTGTTCGCGCGTGTGTCGATTCTCGGCGTGAAGGTCGAAAAGAGCAAATGCACGAACTGCGGGCGCTGCGTGGCGCACTGCAAGATGGATATTCGGCATGTGGGCGACCATGAGTGCATCCACTGCGCATCGTGCGTGGACGTTTGCCCGACGAAAGCCATCAGCATGAAAATGGGCAAAATTACGCTGAAAGCGAACGAAGTGCAGCCGGTGAAGCCGGGCGAAGAACCGCAGCCGGAGGACAACAAAAAGCGCACGAACCGCCGCATCCGCGTGATGGCGGCGTGGACGGCGGGGCTGGTGGTGCTGGGCGTGGTGATGTGGCAGGTAAACAAGGACGATGTGGGGGCAGAGCCGACAAGTCAGCCCGCCGCGACGGAAACGCTTGCGCCCGAAGCCACGGAAGCGCCGGACGACGACATGCCGGTCGGCTATGAAGTCAGGATGAAGTGCCCGGACTTTACCGTACCGCTGTACGGGGAAGAAGGCGGCGAATTCACGCTGTCGGCGCAGAAGGGAAAAGTGACGGTCATCAACTTCTGGGCGACATGGTGTACGCCGTGCGTGGCAGAGCTGCCGTATTTTGCGGAGCTGTACGCGGAGTACGGCGACGAAATCTCGCTGGTGGCGATTCACTCGAACCTCGTGACGGACGATGTGGACAAGTTCCTCGCAAAGGAGAACCTGAATATGCCGTTCGCGCTGGACAAGACGGGCGCGGTGATTAAATCGCTGGGCGGCTCGACGCAGCTGCCGATGACGGTCATTGTCGATGCGGCCGGGAAAATTGTGTACAACAAGGTCGGGTCGGTGACGCTGACGGTGCTGGAAGGGCTTGTCGCGCCGCTGCTGGCGGAGTAACCAATCAATATGGGCAGGGGGATTCGTTCTTCCTGCTTTTTTCAATTGTAACAAATGCGTCGGAACGCTTGCGGAATAGCCTCTTTGCTGGTATCATGAAGGCAGAAATCACCATAGGAGGGAAAACGCATGAAGAAATTGCTGTGCGGGATATTGTGCCTGCTGATGCTGTTAGGCTGCGCGTCAGCGGAGGGGTATTGGTACGCCGCGAAAGGCGACAATGGCTTGTGGGGACACATCGACGAGATGGGGAACTGGGTGATTCCGCCGAAATTCGACAGTGCGGGCGACTTCCGGGGCAATTATGCGTGGATTCAGCAGGGCGACCGGGAAGGCTTCGCGAACCGCGACGGCGAAATTGTGCTGCTGCTGGATGAGAATGTAGTGTCAGACAGCGGCTATGACGGCTTCTGTTACGGTGGACGCGAAACGGGCATTTGGCTGCTATACAAGGAGGTGACGGGGAAAAACAGTCTCGGCACGGAATGGATGGAAGGCTTCTTTGATGTGCAGAGCGGTGTTTACAGCGGCTTGAAGTGGCGGCAGGTGAGAATCTGGTGTTCGGATAGCCGACTGATTCCCGTGGCAGATGAAAACTGGAAGTGGGGCTATGTCAGCCGCGATACGGGCGAAATGGTGATTCCGGCGAAGTATGATTCGGACAACATGGGTTCCAATTTTTATGACGGGTACGCCGTTGTCACATTCTTAGATGATGATTACAACATTGTGCAGACGCTGCTGCTGGACGAAACGGGGAAGGAATATCCCCTGCCGGAGGGCATCAATGCGGCGAACTGCGATACCGTGATTAGCGGCGGGCTGTTTGAGGTGGTGGACGAGAACGGCTTATACGGCTACTGCAATACGAGCGGTGAAGTGGTGATTGAACCGCAGTTTGCGTATACCTTCGAGTTTGCAGACGGCTATGCGGAGGTTGAATTGACCGACGGCACTTATGGTGTCATCGACCAAACGGGGAAAGTTGTGATGCGCACGACGGATACGCACTATGCAGACGTCCGGCATGGCTGCTATGTGCTGCCGACGGGCGAACACAGCTTCACGATGTACAGCGTGGCGGGCGAGGAGCTGTTCACCCTGCAAGGCGAAAATATCGTGCGGCTGTGGACGCCGGAGGAAAACGGCTTGTGCATGTACGTTGTGGAGAAGGGCAGACAGCGCCGCTGCGGTTGGGTGAACATGCAGGGCGAAATCATCAGCGAAGCGAAGTGGACATTCCCGGAATACGACCAGCCGGACGTGTATTTCCCGTCGGGCTTGCAGGCAGGGTACGATATAGACGGCACGAGGCTGGCAGGGTATCTCGACGAAAGCGGCGAACTGGCGATTCCGCTGCAATTCAGCTTTGTGACGCAATTTTACGGCGAATTAGCGTATGTGGGAATGGTGCAGGACGACGGCACGACCCAATACGGCTACATCAACCAGCAGGGCGAATGGGTGTACAGCTGGACGGAATAATCCCTCGGCGGCGGTGGAAAATGACCATCGCCGCTTCTTTGTGCCTTGACATGGAATGTCCTCAATGGTATAATAAAGATGATATTGTCCATCTGTCTGCATGGGCGCTGCGGGAAAAAGCAGCAGTGCCCGTTTGGAGGCGCGGAAAACACATGACGCAGGGGGATGAGCGCATGAAGGCTGCGAAAGCGTCGATTCGCCAGCGCCTGACCCACAGCAAACTGCCGATGCTGGTGCTGGTCGGCGTTGTTTTATTTGCGCTCATTTTCCTTGGGATGCGCTTTTTCACCCGCTATACGCGCGAAGAACTCTACCGCGAAAGCCAGAATCAGCTGACGGAAATTACGTCGCAAATGTACGAGAAGCTCTCCATCACGCTGGAACAGCAGTGGGATTTCCTGACTGTAATGGATAGGTCCGTAGCTTTCTACGCCCCGACGACACAGGAGGCACTCGTGCAGCTGCTTCAGGCGACACAGAATCAGCTGATGTCGCAGGACAGCGCCCTGCGATTCCTTGCGATTGACGAAAGCGGAAACCTGATTAACGCGGCGGGAGAGCGGATGCCCTGCGAATTTGCCGATACGCTTGGCATGACGGGGCGACAGTGCTTCCTTATTCGCGGCAAGGGCGGCGATGAAAATCAAATGGTCTTTTCCCTGCCCATCATGCAGCCGCTGACGGTTGCGATGGGGGAAAAGAGCATCCGCATCACGCATCTGGTGCTGCTCAAGGGCATGAGCAGCCTGACGCCGTTCTTCCGCAGCAGTGCATTTCACACGCAGAACAGCACCTATGTCGTCATCAGCGACGGCGTGAAGATGTATTCCGACGCGGCGGATGAGAACATCAACTTTCTGGGACGGAACATTTATCCGGCGCTGCGGACGCTCCGCTACCCGCACGCGGGCAATTTTGATAACTGTCTGACGGAACTTGAAGCATCCGACAATCATTTCACCTGCACCGATGTGCTGGTGGACAAAACACAGTATTTCTTGTGCATGAAGCGCCTAACCGGATGCGACTGGACGATGCTGTTCCTTGTGCCGGGGGTGGAGGTCGCTGCCGGTGCGCGCGCAATGGTGGATTCGATTACGCTAATAGTCAACATTGCGTTCTTCGTCTTGCTGCTGCTGACGGTGGGGGCAATGTACTTTCTGTTGACGGCGATGCAGAACCGGGAGCGCTACGCCGTGGAGACGGAGAACGCGCAGGCGCTTGCACAGGCGAACGCGGAGCTGGATCAGGCACGTCAGGCAGCGGTGGATGCGCTGAAACTGGCGGAATCTGCCAACGTATCCAAGACGGCGTTCCTGACGAATATGAGCCATGACATCCGCACACCCATGAACGCTATCATCGGCTTGACGAACCTGATGCAGCACGACCTGAACAATCCGGAGAAGCTGCAGGCGTATATCGACAAGCTGCATACATCCAGCGAGCATCTGTTGGGGCTGATCAATGATGTGCTGGACATGTCTAAAATCGAGAGCGGCGCGGTGACGCTGCGCATGGATGAAGTCAATCTTGCTGAGCAGATTGATCAGATTGAAGCCATCATCCGCCCGCAGACGCGCCAGCGCGGGCAGCACTTTATCGTCCGCGCGAGCCAGATTCACCACGAGAATTTCATCGGCGATGCGACCCGTCTGCGGCAGGTGCTGCTGAACATCCTGTCCAACGCCGTGAAATTCACGCCCACCGGCGGTATGGTCAGCCTGCGGATCGTGGAGAAGCCCACCGCGCCGAAGGGGTATGCGGACTATGAATTCCACATCCGGGACAACGGCATCGGCATCAGTGAGGAGTTCCGGAAGCATATCTTTGAGCAGTTCTCCCGGGAGGAGACCTCCACCGTCAGCAAGACCCAGGGCACCGGTCTGGGAATGTCCATCACCAAGAGCCTTGTGGATATGATGGGGGGGACCATCACCGTGGAGAGCGAGCCCGGGAAGGGCTCGGAATTCGTGGTGGCACTGCGGTTCCCCGTCAGCGGAGAGAAGCAGGAGCCGAAGCAGATCGCCCAGCTGGAGGGCCTCCGTGCCCTGGTGGCGGATGACGATACCGGCACCTGTCTGAACGTCAGCAAGATGCTGCAGTCCATCGGGATGCGGCCGGATTGGACCATCTCCGGCAAGGAGGCGGTCATCCGGGCCAAGGACGCCATGGAGCAGGGGGACGCCTTCAGCGTCTATATCATCGACTGGCTGATTCCGGATATGAACGGCATCGAGGTGGTGCGTCAGGTCCGCAAAATCATCGGGGATGCGACGCCCATCATCATTCTCACCGCCTATGACTGGACGGATATCGAGACGGAAGCGAAGGAGGCCGGTGTGACGGCCTTCTGTGCGAAACCGCTCTTTATGTCCGAGCTGCGCAGCGTGTTGGCGAAGCCCTTCGGCGCGGAGGATGCGTCGGCCGCGGCAGAAAAAGGACCGGATTTCTCCGGAAAGAAGCTGCTGGTGGTGGAGGACAACGAGCTGAATCTGGAGATCGCCTCCACCATTTTGCAGGAGGCCGGCTTCGAGGTGGACACGGCGGAAAACGGGCAGATCGCTCTGGAAAAAGTGGAGAATGCCCCTGCGGACCGGTACGATCTGATCCTGATGGATATACAGATGCCGGTGATGGACGGCTATGAGGCCACCCGCCGTATCCGCGCCCTTTCGGACAAGGAGAAGGCCAGCGTTCCCATCGTGGCCATGACGGCCAACGCCTTTGAGGATGACCGGAAAAACGCGCTGAATGCCGGGATGAACGGCCATATTGCCAAGCCGCTGGACCTGCCGAAGCTGTTCCGCGTTCTGTCGGAGCTGATGCGGTAACGCCGCCGAGCCGCACGTCCGGAGCAGAAAGCGCAAAAAAGAGTTCCGCTTTTGCCATAATCGGCAAAAACGGAACTCTTTTTCTGCCGGCACCGGGCAAAACCCCGAAGGGGATCTGCGTTTTCAGGGTCTGCCTTGGGCTTAGACCCTTCAATTACGGTTCAAAGCCCCGGGATCACGCCCGATAGGCTGCGAAAAGCTTAAAATTCTTTAGATATTTCTTAACGAACTCTTGTCAACCGCGCAAGGCTGTGTTATTATTTTCTATAAGTGAATCGCAGGCAAATCCGGCGCAAGCCGGTGACGCAAAGCTAAAGGGACCCACCGGGTCAGCAAGCTGCCGACGACGGGCCGCCGTCATTTTTTGCTGGACCCGGCTGCTTTGCGGATTTTTGAAACGCGGGAGCTGGCAGGCATGGAGCTATTTGGCGGCAGGATCGATCAAAGCTGCGCAGAGACTTCTCTGTGTGCTTGCGGTGTCCAAAACCTGATATTCTGAGAACGAAACACTTTCGGATGTGGTGTTCCACGTCCTGAAGGTGTTTTTTTGAGGGCAGAAGCAAGCGGGATGGAACGGATTTTTTTGGAGGGACGATAGCCTATGAAAGAGAGAGTATGGGGATGTATGGCTGCGCTGCTGCTGACGCTGGCGATGAGCGTTTCCCTCCTGGCAGGCTGCGCCGGGAGGACTGCGGAGGATGAGGAAGAACCCATCCAGGTGTATTTGTGGACGGCGAACCTGTATGAAAAGTACGCCCCCTACGTCCAGGCCCAGCTTCCGGATGTGGACGTGGAATTTGTGGTGGGAAACAACGATCTGAATTTCTATAAATTCCTCAACGAAAACGGCGAGCTGCCGGATGTGATCACCTGCTGCCGGTTTTCTCTCCATGACGCACAGCCGCTGAAGGACAGCCTGATGGATCTTTCCACCAGCAACGAGGCGGGCACCGTTTATAATACCTACCTCAACAGCTTCATGAATGAGGACGGCAGCATCAACTGGCTGCCGGTGTGCGCGGACGCCCACGGCTTTGTGGTGAATCACGGATTGTTTGAGCAGTATGAGATCCCGCTGCCTACGGACTATGACAGCTTCGTTTCCGCCTGCCGCGCCTTTGAGGCCGTGGGGCTCCGGGGCTTTACCGCCGACTATTCCTATGACTATACCTGTATGGAGACTTTACAGGGTCTGTCTGCCACAGCGCTTTCCTCCTCGGCGGGACGCAAGTGGCGCACCGCTTACAGCGACCCTGCCAATACGGAGCGTGTGGGTCTGGACGATACCGTGTGGCCGGGGGCCTTTGAGCGCATGGAGCAGTTCATTCAGGACACCCATCTGACCGCAGAGGACTTGAATAACAACTATGACACGGTTACCGAGCTGTTTCAAAACGGCCAGCTTGCCATGTATTTCGGCTCCTCCGCAGGGGTGAGCCTGTTCCGGGAGGCGGGCATCGACACGGTGTTTCTGCCGTTTTTCGGTGAGAATGGCGAAAAGTGGCTTATGACAACGCCGTATTTTCAGGTGGCGCTGAACCGGGAACTGGAACAGGATGAGGCGCGCCGGGAAAAGGCCATGAGGGTGCTGAAGGTGATGCTGTCGGCGGAGGCCCAGAACATCGTCTGCAACGGGCAGGATACGCTGAGCTACAGTCAGAATGTGCCCCTTCGCTTTACGGACGCACTGCAGGAGGTGCGGCCGGTGGTGGAGGAGAACCACATGTATATCCGCATCGCCTCCAACGATTTCTTTTCTGTCTCGCAGGATGTGGTCTCCAAGATGATCGCGGGAGAGTACGGCGCGGCGCAGGCGTATAAGGCGTTTGACTGCCAGCTCCGTGAGCCCAGAGAAGTCTCTGAGGAGACCGTTCTGACAGTGGAGCGAACCTATTCCAATACCTTCCGCCCCGAGGGCGGCAATGAGGCTTCTTCCGTGATGGCCAACACGCTGCGGGGCGTCTATGGGACCGATGTGCTGATCGCGGAAGGGAGCAGCTTCACCGGCTCGGTGCTTCAGGCGGACTACACCGAGAAGATGGCCGGGTACATGATCATGCCCAATGGGCTGCTGGCCTACCAGCGGGAAATGAGCGGCGCCGAGCTGAAGGAGACCATCAAAGCCTTTGTGGAGGGCTGTGAGGGTGGCTTTACGCCGTTTAACCGGGGCTCTCTGCCGGTGGTCAGCGGCATTGCCATGGAAGTGCGGGAGGATCACGGGACGTATACCCTGACGAAGGTCACACGGGACGGGAAGGCAGTCCGGGACGAGGACACCTTTACCGTGACCTGTCTGGCTGCGGCGAAGCACATGGCGCCCCTCCTTGCGGATGAAAGCCGCATGTTTGAAGGCGGAGACGTTCATGTGCGGAATACCTGGACCGAATACGCCGCACAGGATGACGCCGTTCTTGCGGAGCCTGAGACCTATATCAGCTTGAGGTAAGGATAGATGGAAGAAACGCATTACCACGCAAAAAGGATGAGACCGTTGGGGAAGCGGCGGGTGGCTGCTTTGGCGGCGGTGCTTGTCCTGTTATTGGGGATCGCCGCTGCCGGCGTCCGATATTTCGACTTCGTGTCCCGGACCGTCTACGAGGAGAGCACCGCCCATCTGGCGGAGGTGCTCCACCAGTCCAACAATATGCTGAACGAGGTGGTGGAGAAGAATCTGACCTACCTGCACCTGTGGGAAACCACCATGCGGCATATTTCCGACGAGGACGAGATCCGGCAGCTCATCGAGGCTGTTCAGCAGGAGACGGGCTTTTCCGACTTTTACTTCCTCTCCGCCGATGGCAACTATATGACGGCTGCGGGGGAGACGGGGTACCTGGGCATACAGGATGATCTGGAGGACCGGATCACCCAGGGCGGCGACATCGTCATGACTGCCGTGCTGCCCGGAAAGCCGGAGATGCTGGTGTTTGCCCGTCCGGAAAATCAGGGGACCTATCGGGGCTTCGCGTATGACGCCGTGGCGGTTTCCTATTACAATGACGATATTGTGAAGGTGCTGGATATCTCCGCCTTTGACGGGACTGCCAGCAGATATGTGCTCCATCCCGACGGCCGCATCATCATCAACTGCGCGGCGCAGAGGGAAGAGGACGTCTACAACCTGCTGGCCGCTATGCAGGAGCGCTCTCCTCTCACCAGCGAGGATATTCAGACCCTGTCCGACGATTTCACGCAGGGCCGCAGCGGCTCCCGGCTGGTAACGCTGGACGGCACGCGGTACTACATGACGTATCAGAGCGCCCACATTCTGGATTGGACGATCGTGGGTCTTGTTCCGGCGGCGGTCGTCAACGCCGGCATGAACGCGCTGCAATCCAGCACCATCGTGATGGTGAGCATGATTGTCCTCGGCATTTCCGCGCTGGCCCTTGCGCTCGTGCATCGAAAGAGCAGCGTCAAGCTGAGACGGAAGGACATGGAGATCCTGTACCGGGATGAGCTGTTCATGAAGCTCTCCATGAACGTGGACGATGTGTTCCTGATGCTGGACGCCCAAACGAATCGGGCGGATTATGTCAGCCCGAACGCGGAAAAGCTGCTGGGGATCACGGCGGAACAGATCCAGGAGGACGTTCATGTTCTGGGAAAGCTGCATCCCCAGGAGTCCGCAGAGCAGACGATGAACTATCTCACAGGGCTTGCGGTCAACGAGCAGCGTGAATGGGACTTTGAATATATCCACCAGAAGACCGGCGAGCACCGCTGGTTCCACGTTATCGCCATGGGCAGCAATGTGGAGGGCAGAACGAAGTACATTCTGGTCATGTCGGACCGGACTGCCGACAAGAAGATCAATCAGGCTCTTTCGGAGGCTGTCCGCGCCGCGGAGACCGCCAACCGGGCCAAGAGCACGTTCCTTTCCAATATGTCCCATGATATCCGCACGCCTATGAACGCCATCATCGGCTTCACCACGCTGGCGGTGAGCAATATGGATGACAAGGAGCGGGTTCAGGACTATCTGAGCAAGATCCTGGCCTCCGGCAACCATCTGCTCTCCCTCATCAATGACATTCTGGATATGAGCCGCATCGAAAGCGGCAAGATCCATCTAGAGGAGACGGAGACCAACCTGTCCGATGTGCTGCATGACTTAAAGCCCATCGTCAGCGGGCAGATCCACGCAAAGCAGCTGGAGCTTTATATGGACGCCATGGACGTCACCGATGAGGACGTCTATTGCGACAAGACGCGGCTGAATCAGGTGCTGCTGAATCTGCTGTCCAACGCCATCAAGTTCACCCCGGCAGGCGGAACGGTCTCCGTCCGGCTCAGACAGCTTCCGGGGACCCGGAAGGACCGGGAGCAGTATGAGATCCGGGTCAAGGACAACGGCATCGGCATGAGCCCGGAATTTGCGAAAAAGATCTTCGATCCCTTTGAGCGGGAGCGGAGCTCCACCGTGAGCCGGATCCAGGGCACCGGTCTGGGCATGGCCATCACCAAGAACATCGTGGATATGATGGGCGGCACCATCGAGATCCGGACAGAGCCGGGCAAGGGCACCGAGTTTATCATCCGTGTGGCGCTGCGCGTCCAGCCGGAGCACCACCGTGCGGAGCGGATCGCGGAGCTGGAGGGCCTGAAGGCTTTGGTGGTGGATGACGATTTCAACTCCTGCGACAGCGTGACCAAAATGCTGGTCCGGGTGGGGATGCGCTCGGAGTGGACGCTCTCCGGCAAGGAGGCCGTCCTCCGGGCCCGGCAGTCCATGGAGCTGGGGGATGCGTTCCACGCCTATATCATCGACTGGCGTCTGCCGGATATGAACGGCATTGAGGTGACCCGTCAGATCCGCAGTCTGGGGGACGGGACCCCCATCATTATCCTGACGGCCTATGACTGGACGGATATCGAGGTGGAGGCCAAGGCCGCCGGCGTCACGGCGTTCTGCTCCAAGCCCATGTTCATGTCCGACTTGCGGGAGACCCTGCTGGTGGCTCTGGGCCAGAGCCAGACGGAGACCGATGACAGCGTCCTCCCCGGCGGCAGTCCGGATTTCCGCGGCAAGCACATCCTGCTGGCGGAGGACAACGAACTGAACCGAGAGATCGCCGTGGAGATCCTCAGCAAATACGGCTTCGTGGTGGATACGGCGGAAAACGGCGTGGAAGCCGTGGAAAAAATCAAGGAGTCCAAACCCGGAGACTACGATCTGGTGCTGATGGACGTGCAGATGCCCCTTATGGACGGCGGCGAGGCCGCCAGACAGATCCGGGCGCTGCCTGACCCTGCACTGGCGAAAATTCCGATCCTCGCCATGACGGCTAACGCCTTCGAGGAGGACCGGAAGAGTGCGCTGGAATGCGGTATGAACGGCTTCCTGTCCAAGCCCATTAACATCGAGGAACTGATCGCCGCACTCAGCAGCCTTCTTGCCGGGTAAGCACGGTTCCTCCCATCGTTCCGCCCGGCTTCAACAAGCGCAGAACAAGCAGAACAAAAAGCATAGCCGAAGCGCGATCTCGCGCTTCGGCTATGCTCATTTTTACCGCAGAACCGGCTGCCTGCCCGGTAAATCGGGATGGCGGCCCTTTGCTGATCGGCCACAGATTCATCTGGCGCAGGCGGACGATGTGCGCTTGCGCTCCCGCAGCGCCATGATTCGCTGGCGGTTATACCGCTGCATCATCACAAACAGCAGGTCATATCCGGCGGACAAAACGGAGGTCACGATGAATACCGGGTATGCGCCAAACCGGAGCCCTGCCGCAATGGGCAGAAAGCTGAGCAGCGCGATCGTTTCATGGACCAGCTCCGCCTGACACATGGCCTGGGCGACCTCGTCCCATGTGTGCAGACGCGGATCAAACAGCGCGTTGTCATAGGTGGGCATTCTGCGCTTCCACCGCTTTACCTTCAGCGCTTCATAGACCGCCATTTCCCGCCTGCCGACCCGGTACCACCGCTTGCGGAGATCTGCATGATTCTGCATCACTGCCTGAAATGCGCCTCCCACCAGCAGCCGCATGACGAGGTGGTAGGAAACCGTTCCGAAGGTAATGGCGAGCGAAAGCACCGGCCCGTAAGCGGTCTTTTCGTAGAAAGCGGTCAAAATGACCGTCCCGATCATGAAAAACAGCGCGGCCCGCGTCATTTTCTTTGCCATATCCGGTCACCTCATTCAGAGAACGTGCATTGTGTTTTCGCCGCTGCCGAGACACACGGCGATCTTTCAAAAAACGCAGACAGCTTGTCTTTGCTGGAGCTGCTCGGATGCGCATGTGAAATAGACGCTGATTTTCTTGTCTGCGCCTCTCGGCTCTCTATGAGAAATGATACCACAGGGCTGTGCAAAAAGCCAGTGCTTCCGATGCTTCTCTGCATGTCCCGCAGCCGAAGCCGCAGTGCGAAGGGCATATATTTGACCTCCCACCCTGAAAGCCTGACCGTCCCGGTTTTGTCCCGGTTTGCAAAATGGCCTTGCAATCCACCTGCCGCTGTGCTATACTTCCACCGTAATTGAATAGAAAATCTTCAGGGCAGGGTGCGATTCCCTACCGGTGGTACAGCCCACGAGCCGCAAGGC
>OGFY01002019.1_pt1 | contig 13125 bp, 10 predicted proteins | sample 1570951 | NCBI WGS metagenome assembly OGFY01 (sample SAMEA2581942, study PRJEB24529) | metagenome | biome: Human gut stool | place: China | collected 2011
CGTGTCGCGGCGCACGCGCAATCGTAATATGGCGTCCGTCTTCCAACTGTACGTTGTAAGCACCGATGTGCTGTGTAATACCTCCGGCTTCACCGGCAATTACATTCGCCTTACGGATGTAGTCAAGCAAGGATGTCTTACCGTGGTCAACGTGTCCCATCACCGTTACGATAGGCGGACGGGCTACCCAATCCTCCTCGTTATCATCTTCCTCATCAGCGTTGATCGCCTCGACAACATCCGCGCTTACATATTCAGTCTTATAACCGAACTCCTCAGCCACAATATTGATCGTCTCCGCATCCAGGCGCTGATTGATCGAAACCATAAGGCCGATGCTCATGCAAGTACCAATAACCTCCGTTACAGATACGTCCATCATGTTCGCCAAGTCGTTGGCCGTAACGAACTCGGTCAGCTTCAATACCTTGCTTTCCAGTTCTTCCTGTTCCATCAACTCGTGCTCACGTTTCACAGCGGCGTCACGTTTATCACGACGGTATTTAGCCCCCTTATTATTCTTATTATTCTTGTTGGTCAAGCGAGCCAAAGTCTCCTTGATCTGCTTTTGAACATCCTCTTCACTAACTTCCGCTTTCACCGGCTTCTTCAAGCGAGGCTTACGGTCGTTATTCGGACGATCGTCACGATTCGGGCGCGGATAATTCGTACCCGGCGTATTATTCACGTCTACCCGATCTTTCTTGATACGTTTACGCTTCTTCTTAGCGTCACCTTCCTCACCCGGTTTAGCAGGAGCGTTCGGTTTAATCAAAGTCGGCGAATTCGGACTCTTATGAGGAGCGCCCGGACCGTTGCTATTATTACCCGGCCGATTGTTATTAAACTTTTGCTTCTCATCACGCTCTTTCCGCTTCTCCTCCTTCGTTTTCTTTTTCGGACGAGTCGATTGGTTAAGCGCATCCAAGTCAATCTTACCGGTTACCTTGATCTTTGACTCCAATTTAACCGAGTTCAAACGGAAAAGATTATCATCCTTTTCCTCGGTCTTCTCTACTTCCTGTTCCGGTTTCACACTTTCCACCTTAGGTTCCGCAACAACCGGTTGCTTCTCTACGGTTTTTTCTTTTTCCACTTCCACTACTATAACTTTTTCTTCTTTTTTCTCCGTGGGAGCCTGCGCAGGCTGCGCGGGTTTAACAGGAGCTTGAGCAGCGGGAGCGGCAGGCGCTTCCTTCACTTTCGGCTCTTCCTTTACCTTAGGCTCTTCTTTCACCTTCGGCTCCTCTTTAGCCTTCGGCTCTTCCTGCTGTTTTTTATGTTGTCCACCATCCAAATCGATATGACCCTTCATTACGATCTTAGGTCTGAATTCTTCCGGTATCACTGTCTTTATTTCCGCGGTCTTCTCTTCTTTCACAGAAGGAACCTCTTTCCGCATACGATCCGCCGCAAAATTACGATCTTTCTCTGGCAGATCCTTTCCAAACTCTTTTACGAGCAAAGCATACTGTTCATCACTGATCCTCGTGTTGGGATTATCCTCAACCGAGAACCCATTCCGGTGCAGGAACTCAACCACCGTGTTGATTCCCACGTTCAATTTTCTCTGTACTTGAATTAATTTTATAGGCATATCTAACTTTGTCGTAATACTTATTCGTTACCTTCATCTTCAAATTCCGCAGATAAGATAGCTAAAAGATCGTCCACGGTCTGCTCTTCCAGATCGGCACGTTCAATAATCTCATTGCGGTCCATAGCAAGGACACTCTTCGCCGTATAGCATCCTATATTCTTCAGTGCGTCGATCACCCAGCTGTCGATCTCGTCGGAGAACTCATCCAAGTAGATATCCTCCTCGTCCGCTCCTTCGATATCACGGAATACGTCAATCGTATACTCAGTCAACATACAAGCCAACTTAATATTCAGACCGCCCTTACCGATCGCTAAAGAAACCTCCTCCGGACGTAGATAAACCTCAGCTTTCTTTTCCTCCTCATTCACACGGATAGAAGAGATCTTAGCCGGGCTTAAGGCACGCTGGATAAACAAAGAGAGATTTGAGGTGTAATTAATCACATCAATGTTCTCGTTTCTCAACTCGCGAACGATTCCGTGGATACGAGAGCCTTTCATACCTACGCAAGCGCCTACCGGATCAATACGGTCATCGTATGACTCGACAGCCACCTTGGCACGCTCTCCCGGGATGCGGGCGATCGCCTTGATCGTAATCAAGCCGTCATTAATCTCCGGAACCTCCAACTCAAACAACCGTTGCAAGAAGACCTTATCCGTACGGGAAAGAAGGATCTTCGGGTTGTTATTATAGTTATCCACACGTTGAACGATCGCACGTACGGTCTCTCCCTTACGATAGAAATCGGTCGGGATTTGCTCGGATTTCGGCAGTAGCAACTCATTACCATCGTCATCCAGCAACAGGATTTCTTTCTTCCACACCTGATAAACCTCAGCGGCGATGATGTGGCCGATTTTATCCTTATACTTAGCGTACAAGCTGTCTTTCTGCAATTCAAGTATCTTTGAAGCCAAAGTTTGGCGCAAGTTTAAGATCGCACGGCGTCCGAAGTCTGCGAAATGCACCTCGTCGGTCACTTCCTCGCCCACCTCACAGTCGGCATCGATTTTACGGGCCTCCGTCAACGTAAGCTGCAAGTTCTCATCCTCCAATTCATCATCAGCCACAACCGTACGGTTTCTCCATATCTCGAAATCACCTTTCTCAGGGTTGATAATCACGTCATAGTTCTCATCCGTGCCAAACATCTTGGCGATCACGTTACGGAACGAATCTTCCAAAACGCTAATCATCGTATCTTTATCGATATTCTTCAACTCCTTGAACTCCGCAAGGGTGTCAATCATACTGATTGTTTCCTCTTTCTTGGCCATAATCTTACTTGAATCTTATTAAGTATTTTGTATATTTTATTTCATCAAATGTATACGACTCATCCTCCACCACAGTCACCTTCCGCTTAGCGCCTTCCGGTTTCACCTTCTTCTCGACAGAGACAACCACACCGTTCTCGTCGGCAGATTTCAACACACCGGTCAGCTTCGAGCCGTTTTTCAACAGCATCTCCACCTCGTTTCCGATGTTCTTGACGTATTGGCGAAGTACCTTGAAAGGAGAAGTAATGCCGGCGGAGCCAACCTCCAGCTCATAATCCTCGACGTCACGATCCAGATGCTCCTCCAAATACCGGCTCAACTCGGCGCAATCATCAATGCTTACCGCTTCATCGTTATCAATTTCAACGACTATCAGGTTTCCCGGTTTAATCACCACGTCTACTAAATAATTGCTTGAAGAGGCTAGTTTTTCCTCTATTAATTGGCTTACCACTTTCTTTTCTATCATACACATATCTGTTAAGAACAAAAGAAGGGGACTACCCGCCCCCTCCTCAACTTCACTTAATCGCCCGCAAATATACAAAAAATCAATGAGTTCTCAAAATATCCTCATCTTTTTACAGAAAAAATTAATACGACACAAACCGGATTACTATCCATAGTAATCAGAATTAATATCTATAGAAATCCGATTTACTATTGACAGTAATATTTATTAACACTTTTATGCCTATCTTTGCTGCCGAATACGAAGGGGTGCTCGCAAAATCCTTCACGAAAGGAGCGGGCTGAGATCATACCCATAGAACCTGTACAGGTAATGCTGTCGTAGGGATTCATGCTTCTCCGATCCTTTCTATTCATCTATTTAGTTTTAAAGCAAAAAGATGAAAAGATGAAAAACGTATTGGTTATCTTGGCCGGCTCCTTACTGGCTACAACCGTCAAGGCACAAATGCCCAGTCCGGTCGACTCCTTGAAAATCTCAAAAGACGTATCTTTGGATGAAGTAGTTATTACCGCTACCAAAGTCGGGAAAGAAACCCCGGTAGCTTATAGCGACATCTCCAAACAAGAGCTAAGCAGCCGGAACAACGGGCAAGGTATCCCATTCCTTATCTCCCAATCCCCGTCTGTTATCATGACCTCGGATGCCGGAACAGGTATAGGTTACTCCGGTTTTCGTATCCGGGGTACAGACGCGAACCGTATCAATATCACGATCAATGGCGTACCGGTTAATGACTCCGAGTCTCATACCGTATTCTGGGCTAATATGGCCGATATAGCCTCCTCGGTAGAATCGATCCAGATCCAACGAGGTGCCGGAACCTCTACGAACGGAGCCGCGGCTTTTGGCGCTACGGTCGCCATGCAGACCGAGAAACCGTCCTTAAAGCCTTACGGCGAATATTCCGTATCAGCAGGTTCTTTCGGTACGCTGAAGCATACGGTAAAAGGCGGTACCGGATTACTTTACGATCATTTCGCTTTCGACGCCCGCTACTCCAATATCCGTAGCGACGGCTTTATCGATCGTGCCTCCGCCCGTATGAGCTCTTACTATGCCTCCGCCGCTTTCTATGCCGATAATACATTGATTAAATTCCAAGCCTTCGGGAACAGCGAGAAGACCTATCAAGCATGGAACGGTGTTCCGTCTTATTTACTTGACACAGATCGTAGCTATAATCCATGCGGAGAATATGAGGAAGATGGAGTGAAGAAGTTTTATAACAATCAGACGGATAATTATTGGCAACACAACTACCATTTAATGGCCAGCCAGCGTATCGGAGATTTCTGGAATATGAACCTGACCCTTCATTACACCGATGGTAACGGATATTACGAGGATTATAAATCGAAAGCCAAATTCAGCAGTTATAAGCTACCGGAATATATCGATCCGGAGGGTAATACCGTAAAAAAGACCGACCTCGTGCGCCGTAAATGGCTCGACAATTATTTCTATGGGACCGTTTATAGCGCGAACTATCAACGTGACAATACCCGCCTTACGCTGGGAACCGCCGTCAACAACTATGTAGGCGACCATTTTGGCCGGGTAATGTGGACCAAAAGCGCAAACGTCTTGCCACAACCGGATTACGAATATTACCGCAATACCGGTAAGAAATTAGACTACAACGCATACGCAAAATTGACCCAACGTCTTTCCCCTCTTTTCACCGGCTATCTGGACTTACAATACCGTGGGATCCATTACACCATTAAGGGAAACGATGACAAAGCCGAGGAAGAGCTGGACATTCATAAGAACTGGAACTTCTTCAACCCGAAAGCCGGTATAAACTTCCATAATAACGGCCATAACGCATTCGTCTCTTTCTCCGTCGCAAATCGGGAACCGAACCGTGACAATTTCACGGAGGCAGGCCCCGAAGAACGTCCTACCCACGAGACCTTATATGATTACGAGGCCGGTTATAGTTTTGGTAACAACCGTTTCCGGGTTGGAGCCAATCTCTATTTCATGGATTACAACAACCAATTAATCCTGACCGGCAAGATCAGCGAGATCGGTGAGGCCCTCACTTCCAATATAAAGGATAGCTACCGAATGGGCATCGAGCTTACCGGAGGTATACAAATCACCTCTTGGCTGAATTGGAACGCGAACGTAACCCTCAGCCAAAATAAAATCAAGCATTTCGTGGAATACGTGGATAACTGGGATACCGGAGTACAAGAGATCAACGATCTAGGTACAACGAATATCGCTTTCTCCCCAGACCTAATCGCAAACAGCATGTTCGATTTCGCTTACAAAGGATTTATCGCTAGTTTCAACTCGCAAGTAGTAGGCCGCCAATACATAGACAATTCAAGCAGCAAGGATCGTTCCATCGATCCCTACTTTATCAATAGCCTACGTATCGGTTACGCCTTCCAGCCTAAGTTCATGAAAGAAATAACCCTAGACGTGACTATCAACAACCTCTTCAACGAGAAGTACGAGACCAACGCATGGGTATACTCGTATATCGAAAACGGCACACGTAAAAAGGATGACGGTTATTTCACCCAAGCCGGCACGAACGCCATGGCCAGGATCACCTTCAAATTCTAACTTAATTTTCAATTACTAAAATGGTTTGGCTAGAATACTTCGGAGTAATAACCGGTCTACTCTATCTCTTTCTAGAGATTAAACAACATAAGGCCATGTGGGTGGTGGGATTCCTCACCTCCCTCGTGTATGTATTTGTCTTCCTGTTCGCTAAGATCTATGCGGACATGGGATTGCAAACCTATTACGTAGGAATCAGCGTATACGGTTTCTATCAATGGACCCGGAAGAAACATGAGACACACACGGAAAACGACAGTCTTCCCTCCGACCGTATCCTATACACCCATCTGAGCCTTCCGCTTTTCGTGGGGATTATCGGAACATTGGCCGTTGTATTCGCCATCTTATGGTATCTCCTTCATCAATTCACGGACTCTCCCATCCCCGTAGGCGATGCGTTCACCACGTCGGTAGGCATTGTCGCTACTTGGATGCTGGCAAGGCGAATTATCGAGCATTGGATTTTTTGGGTAATCGTAAACCTCGTTTCCGTATATCTTTATTACCTTCGGGGCTTGTATCCGACGATGCTACTCTATTTTTGCTATGCGACACTAGCCATAGTAGGCTATTACAATTGGCGGAAGAAAGGGGAAGAGTTTTGAATTATGAATTTTGAATTATGGGAGATAATATGGAAAGTCTGGAAGGAGGATGTGTGATCGTAGCGAATGGGAGATTTCCTTCCGCTGAGTTACCCTTGAGATTATTAAAGGAAGCGAAAACGATTATCGCTTGTGATGGAGCCGTAAAGACACTTTATGAAAAGGGTATTCATCCGGACGCTATCGTAGGAGACTTGGACAGCATACCCGCCGGCCTGCGCGAACGCTACGCAGACCGAATCCATCATGTAGAGGACCAAGAGATCAACGACCTCACCAAATCCGTCCGTTTCGCCCATACCCAAGGCTATCGAGAAGTTCTTATATTAGGTGCTACCGGATTGCGTGAGGATCATACATTGGGAAATATATCCCTTCTTATGGACTATGCCCACTTATTCAAGCGGGTGGAGATGTTATCCGACTATGGCCTTTTCACTCCTATCTTAGAAACAACAACCTTCGCTTCTTATCCGGGACAACAAATCTCCATTTTCGTTCTTTATCCCGAAGGGAAGATTAGTACGGAAGGACTCCGTTGGCCCATTCGCCGACGAAAGCTCACCTCATGGTGGCAAGGAACTCTCAACGAGGCTTTGGGAGACCAATTCACTGTCACTCTCTCCCCGGATTGCCGGGTAATCATTTACAGGGAGGCATCCCATACAAAAGAATAGTCCTGAAAAGTATCACTACTTTCCAGGACCCTTACACCCCTCAACTTTACATGCTTAAATAAGAAGCGTTCGCTTCCTTATCAAGCAGATAATTTTTTTAACTCATTCTCTTTCCATTCGGAAAAACCTTCTACCCTATCCCTTATCTGGAACTGTAGCTTATCGTCGGCAACCAACTTCAGCACAGCCGTGAGAGAAAGCGGCAAATACATATCATTCACGGCGAAAAAAGCTTTCAGTAAGACCACATCATAGTCATCGTGGATTACTTCTTTCTTTAATACAACCGGTACCTCCATCTGAGTCAGATAGTAGGCTGAACGTTCGTATGCGCACCAAGCATCTCCTTCCAGATACAGATAGACACTGTTTGGATTATCTACCTCATGAGGCAGAACCAACTCTACTACATCTGATGCTTGTTCCATATAAAAGAAATTATTATTAATATTTGTCTTCATGACATTTACAAATTAAGTGCCTTCTGCCCTATACCTAGGGAGGAATAGCTATCATTTTACAGCGTTGAAACTATCAAATACCGCATTATCCTCTATTTTCTTGCGCAATTCCTCTAAATTTATCGCCGCGGCCTTTACACCCATATCCTGAGCCTGCTTCAATAGGGTCTCCGCTTCTGTCAAATCACCGGTCAACATACTTAACACTCCTTTTGCGTGAACCGCCTCCGGAGCGTTCCCCGCCTTCGCCAAATAGTTCTTAGCGGAAGCATAATCACCCTTGCCCATAGCGATATTCGCAGCGTTAAGATTCGCTACCGGATCATTCGGGAACATACGGACAGCAATATCAAATACATTATCATATTCGTCACTACCGATCTCATAGCTGTTAGCCACCGCGAACATCTCCCCTAAACTTAGCTGTTGCGGACGAGTCTTGATGATCTCACGCCCCTCATCCACCGTAAACTCACGTACCGTATAATCAATCTTATATTCCGAACGACGTAACGAAGGGAAAATATCTTTCAACACATAACGGAAAGCGGCGCCACCACCCAAGGCACGTAACTTAGCCTCCTTGCGATCCGGATCATCCGAGCTATCGATAATCGCCAATACCTCGCTACGATTCGGCACATTCGGATCGGCCTCTACCTTTTCCTTAAAACCGACCCAATCTTCCGGTTCCGAGCTCATCGTGAAGAAATCAGCCTTGAAGTCATTCTTCTGGCGGATATAGTCACGTAACGCTTTGACACGATTATCCGCCAATTTCTTATTACTAGCGTAAGAGCCTTCCGGTGAGGCATATCCTTTCAGTACGATACCTGTTGGTTTCACGTTCTTATCCTCTGTAACGGTACGGATCGTATTATTGATCTTCGCCAACTCCACCGCATTATTACGGAAATCAGGAAGAATCTGATATTTAGCCACTTGGAAGTCCAAGAAAGCCGTACCGACTTCCGCACGATGCTTCTCCGTCTCTGCCATCGGCGTGATATAAGAGAATGTAGGCTGAACCTCATAGCGCTTATCCGGACGACGACGAATCTTGTCCGCGATCAATAACGGACTACCGGCCTCTTCCTTACCGCAACCGCATAGATTCGGGTCTAACACGACACGTGCGTCTTTCATCCAATCCTCAAAAGGCACGGCGGTTTTATAACTTACCACTTGATCTTCCTTCCCGGCTTTCAAGATAGTATAATGAGGTACGTCGTTCAAATTATCCAAGGCGACCTCACGATTATATACTTTCTGGCGGATACGTCCGTTCACCAAAATAGAAGGAAGCCCCTCTTTTTGCGAAGCCGATTCCAAGACGGGGGTCAGTTCCAAATAGCTACGGGATTTCACCGCATCGCTACTTACCGTCACCACGGCATCGATATATACCGAGTCGCCCTTCTGTACCACGTCGTTACAAATCACTTTAACCCCATCCGAGGCAGTCTGTCCCATGATTGCCGGAGACACGACGGCCATCATAGCCGCCATCATATATGTATTTATCTTCTTGTTCATCGCTTGGGTCATTTAATAAAGTAAATAATAGAAATAGCGGCTTTCGTAACCCCGAAATAGTCTTTCGTTTCGCTTTTCAATACGGTTCCGCAAGTGGCACAAGGATATTTATCATAATCCAGATGCGCCCAACCAATACCCAACACGGCTTCCATGCTCCACCGATCGCTTAACAACCACTGATAACCATAAGAGAGTCCAGCGCCATACAAATTACCTTGATAACGGTGATTCTCCATATTCTTGCTCAAGAACTTTAGGCCTCCAACATTGTAATCCGCATAATGCGCATGCAAGCCGAAGAAATGTCCATTAAACTTCTCACACAACCAATAACGAGCTTCTGGTTGTACCAGCCAATGTTTCATACGAGCCTCATCACCAAACTTCCATCCATTATAGTTGCCGGATAGATCCAGCGACCATTTTTTAGCCAAGCCAACCTCTACGCCCAAGTTGATCGTAGCAGTCGCATCATAGAGCAAGTTCGACTTCACCGCGAACTTCTGGCCGTAAACGCCTGTCGTAGCTACCAAGAGCAGGACTAGGAAAAGAATTCTCTTCATATCGAATATTTTTTCGTTTTTATTATACATACGTGAATGCCTTCACTTCGACGAGCTCACATTCAACTGTTTAAGTAATAATTTACCGGGCTTAAACTTCACGCTTTTACGAGCTCTTATCATATAAGCCACCCCATTCTTAGGATTTCTGCCGATCCGTTCGGTTTGTTCCCAAGCGGAGAGCGTTCCAAAGCCCAATAGCATCAAAGAACCATCACTTTCCAAAGCCTCTGTCGTAGTCTCTTCCCAAGCTTGAACAAAGCGCATCGCCTCCGCTTGCGTAACCGACAATTTATCAGCCAATGTTTTCACGAGTTCTCTCCTATTCATCCCTTTCACTTTTAATTTGCATCACAAAAATAGATTATAACATTTCTTAGCACGATAGGTGTGAGTTTCAACTTTAAAGGGTAAACCTACCAACTATCCTTGATTGATAAGAACACCTATTCATTTCAAAGAAGGTGATAGGAACACCGACACTTTATAAAGACAGCAAGGGGCAGACTTGTGTAAGCCTGCCCCTTAGCTGTTATACCATATCATCCACATCTAACACTTAATCTCTTCCTTGCGAATGAGATTCTCCAGATCGTTTATCTCCTCCAAGGAAAGCCCCGTACATTGGGCGATCACAGAGGTATCCAAGCCGATTCTCTTTAAGTTCCAAGCAGTACGTAAAGCGGTCAAGCGGCTACCTTTCGCCTCAGCATTCTCCACCGCATACTCCATCGTAGCCTTCCAATCCCGATAGATCTTCAAGTTCTCGTCGTAGATGGCACGCTCCTGCGGGGTGAGGGCACCCAAGTTCGCCACGTCCAGCAAACGGCGGAAGTGGGCCTCTTTCTCCTTTAAGGGAGACATATCAAACAGGTTCATATTCTTCAGTACATAAATTGTTTTTTCTAACGGAGTAACGCACTCCTCGTAACGCAAATCGAATCGTTCGAAAGAGACATAGATCTGTTTCAGCCGAATCCGCCCTGTTTGCTCATTTGCCAGAACCACGTCCGTTCGCCATGAAGGGAACTCGGGAAGGCTGAAGTTCAAAAGGTAGATTCCATATACCGGGAGCAGGTCGTATTTCCACTCCGGGCCCTTCTCTCCTTGACGGGAGATCATACGGCAAATATAGTAAAAACTGCATCACCTCACGCTCGTCGTACAAGGCGGCCTTGAAGCCACTATCCAACATGATATTCACGTAATGTTCCATAGTTCGTATGGGTTTTGATTGATTAATACTTGACAACGTATCTATGCCGTAAAGGTAAGGACTATTTTCCGAATAAAAAATCTCGTCTAGATAAAATAAGCCATTCATATCACTTTAGTATCAAAGATCAACCTGTTAGCCAAACGAACATTATCTGATCCTTTTGATCAATATAAGACGCATATCGTGGCATTCCCTTTTAACGAAAGCCACACAATAAAGACATGGAGCGCTGCTTTATTCATGTTTTAGGATAAAAAAGGACGGTTTTCAACGCACATTAGGAGGCAAAAGCCTACACATACGGTGGCGTTGGGCATCGTAAGCGGTCGCTAATAGGGTTATAAGCGGTCGTGAATGGGCATTCTTGTACCGTTACACCCCAGTCGTAAGCCTGTTTTTCCCCTTTTCACCCTACTTGATATGAATTACGATGAATTAATTTAGCTAGAATGAAAGGGCATTTTTCAACATCTACGTATGTGCTAAGCAATTACTGTTTTTTTCTTGCGTATTTGGAGGCAAGTCGTAGGTCGGGACGGAAAAAGGGATTCTCCGGGAGTTAAGAATACAAAGTGTCAGATTGATTTCTGTTAAATAGAGAGAGACGCAGCATGCTGCGTCTCTACAACTAGATATATCAATTTATTTTTCACTCCTCACACAACGAACAAACATGCCGTTATTCGTATTTAATGTTCCGACATTAATAGGAACATTGGTATTCAGAGAATACCAAAAATCTATAAAAAGCATATTCGTATCAGCATGAGAGTCACCAGATCCAGACCAATAAAAAGCCCCATATCGATGGGCTGTATTATAGAGAAGTCGACCTCCACCCAAATACCCAATACCAATCTCATCAATCCCTGTATCCTCTGCAGCACTCCCATGCTCAGTCATAACAGCCTTTCCATAAGAGAAGAACAAATTGACAGGTTCTCCAGTAGAACGAACCATTAATGTCCCTTTAGCTGGATTGCAATCTATAGTTTCATCTATAACCGCATTGCCTTCTGAATCCCACTGCCAACCAAAAGGAGTATTCTCAACCGGACAACTATCATCATACACATATCCTCCATATGTAAATAATGTATTTTTCTCCGTAGCACTCTTAATAGCACTGTAATGGCTAGCCGCAGGAACTTTATAACCACTCGGACATGGACCTTGCCCATACTCCCATTTGTATTTTTCATTGCGCATGTCCTCCGATGTTTTTTCTTTCCAATTCAAATGCTTATTACCATAAGTCACATCCCATGGTGTATAATAGGAATCTGAAGCCCCTCCTTGATAAAAATATCCAGATTGGGTCGGAGCGTTGGTGATAGAGCCTTTTGTCGTACAATTGAATAAACACCAAGTTGCCCCACCATCCAACAATTGCGTATCCGCATAACCTTGACGCAAATAAATCATATGCTCGCAACGGTTATTATGATAGGTTACCTTGATAGCGCCATAACGATTGGTGGAAGAACTTCCTGTGCTCGAATTCGGTTTATAATTAAAAACAATATCACCTCCAGTACCTGTAACAGACTCCGATGTTCCGACGACAGACTGTCCGTCATCTGTAGATAGCGTAAACCAATCTCCTGCGGTAATAGTAGCTGTCCAAGGGCCAATAGAATTCAATATCTCATACTTTCTCTTCTCCTTATTAAATTCTCGCACCTTAACTTTGACAAGCTCCCTGTTGTCCCATTTCTTATAGAAAGCTATCGGATCGACCAAACGGATAACTTGATTGACAGTTACAGTTTTAGAGATTGATTTTCCATCCTTCCCTGTAGCCGTAATCGTCACGGTATTAGTTATGTGATCCTTACTACTAATATTCGTTTTCTTCGTGATAACTCGAATCGTATTCGTATTTTTATCATACGCACCAATCTGGAAATCCTCACGATTTGAACCTTCCACACTCCATGTACAATTATCAAACCAACCATGGTCTGTCGGTAACTTCACTTGGATATCACTTATAGAGCCTATCCGATACCCGATATAAATATCATCCACCGTAAAATCCCAGTTGAAATCTTTCGTCACACGCCAAGAAGCCTCGTCAACCCCGCCCTTACCGGTAAGATTAAGCGTCACGA
>OGFY01002035.1_pt1 | contig 13033 bp, 6 predicted proteins | sample 1570951 | NCBI WGS metagenome assembly OGFY01 (sample SAMEA2581942, study PRJEB24529) | metagenome | biome: Human gut stool | place: China | collected 2011
GTGCTTGATGAGGGGGTCCATGAATACGGGACGCCCGGCGGAGGCCAGCGGGCGCGTCCAGCTGCGGCGCATGGCGTCCGCCACGGCCAGCCGCATGGATGAGGCCTTGCGGTGCGGCCATTGGCTGACATATTCCAGGAATTCTTCCAGGTCGTCAATGGTGACGCGTCCGCCCGCCCCGGAACCGGAGATGAAAGCGATGTCGGAGGCGCTCATGCCCAATTCATCCATGCGCGCCTTCATCCGGGGGGACATGTAGTGCGCGCCCTTCATGCCGGCGGGTACGGGGAGGCCGCGCACGCTGGGCTGGACTTTCAGGTCCGTTCCGTTTTCCTGATAGGATTCCCCCGTCACCCCGAAGTGGACGCCTGCGGGTTTTTCCTCCCGGGGAGGGGCGGAGGGCGCGGCCTGGGGAACGGATTCCGGACTGGCTGGAAGGGACGGCTGGGTGGAATCTCCGGCTGGAGTCGCTCCGGAACGCTCAATTTCCTCTTCCGTGGCCTCAATCATGGCCATGCAGGCGCCGACCACGACGGATTCCCCTTCCTTGATGAACACATCGCTCAGGATGCCGCCGCACATGGTGGTGACCCCCATGGTGGCCTTGTTGGTTTCTACCTCAAAGATTTCCTGGTCGGCTTCTACGGTATCGCCCTGGGCCGCCAGCAGGCGCAGCACAGTGGCTTCCGCAATGGAATCCCCGAGCTGGGGCATCAGAATGGGTACTTTAGGCATGATGGAAACTGGGTTGAATCAAATGGATAGAAGATGGCGGATGGAGGCGGCAATGGATTCCAGCGTGGGGCGGTGCGCCTTCCAGAGGTTGGGGTGCTGGGGGATGGGGGTATCCCGTGCGTTGAGCCTCTGGGGCGGGGCATCCAGCAGGTGGAAGCCTTCCGCGACAATGCGTGAAACAACTTCCGCCGTGACGCCTCCCCACGGAAAATCTTCCCCGACGACCAGGACGCGGCCGGTGCGCGCTACGGAGGCGATAACGGTATCCATGTCCAGCGGGCGCACCGTCCGAAGATCCACGACCTCCACTTCGTAGCCGCTTTCCTTCTCAAGCAGGTCCGCCGCACGCACGGCTTCCGGCACCATGGCGCTGTACGCCACCACGGTGGCATGCTTCCCCGTGCGGGCGATCCGGGCCGTGCCGAACGGGATGACCGGGGCTTCCCGGTAATTGTCCTCCGCCTTCAGCCAGCGGTACAGGAACTTGTGCTCCAGAAAAATGACGGGGTCCGGAATTTCCACGGCCTGGCGCAGCATCCAGTAAGCATCCGCTACCGTGGCCGGAGTCATGACGTGCAGGCCCGGATAATGGGCGAACAAGGCTTCCAGGCTCTGGCTGTGGAAAGGGCCGGTGCCGGGGGTTCCCCCGCAGGGCAGGCGCACCGTGATGTTGGCGGGAATGCCCGTGCGGTAGTAATGGGTGGCCGCCATGTTGACAATCTGGTTGAAAGCGATCGTGCTGAAGTCGGCAAACTGGACTTCCATAATGGGCTTCTTGCCCATGACGGCGGCCCCGGTCACCATGCCGGCCATGGCGTCCTCACTGATGGGGGCGTCAATCACCCGGTCCGGGAACAGCTCCTTGAGGCCCTTGGTCGCTTTGAATGCGCCGCCGAAAACGCCTATGTCCTGCCCGTACAGAAAGACGTCCCTGTCTTCCGTAAGCAGGTCTTTCTGGGCGTCGTGGATGGCATCAATGTATGTTACGCTCATGGGAATATTCCGTTTGCTGGCTTAATAAGGTCTCCATACCGTAGCGTTCCAGTCTTCCCGGAAGGGGTCCGGTTCCGGTTCCCGCTGCGCGGTGGCTACGGCCAGCTGGACTTCATCGGCATACTGTTTTTTCAAAGCCGCCGTTTCTTCCGGCGTGAGCCAGCCGGCTTCCAGCAGCTGCCGTTCCGCGACTGCCACGGGGTCTTTTTTTTCATATTCCTCTTTCAGCTCCCTGGGGATGTAGGAGGCGTCGTCATGTTCCCCGTGCCCGCACATGCGGAGGGTCTTGGCAAGCACCCACTGGGGGCCCCGGCCTTCCCTCGCGTTATTGACGGCGGTCCGGAAGGTTTCCAGCGTGGCCATGAAGTCCGTGCCGTCCGTTTCATGCACGGTGAATCCGTAGCCGCGGCCCCTGTCCGCCAGGGAGGCTTCTCCGAATTCCCTGATATTGGGGGTAGAGTAGGCAAATTGATTATTGGTTACCACGAGCACCAGAGGCAGCCGCTCCACGTTCGCCATATTGGCGGCTTCGTGAAAAGCTCCCGTGGACGTGGTGCCGTCGCCGCAGAAAGCTACTCCCACGGGGCCGGGCAGTTTGCCGTCCAGGCGCTTGGCGAAAAGGCAGCCGATGACGAAAGCCACCGTGCTGCCCAGATGGCTGATGGGAGCCATATAGCCTTCCGCTGGCAGGCCCCGGTGGACATTGCCGTCCCGCCCTTTCATATATCCCAGGGCGGAACCCAGGTAGGCGCGTGCCGCTTCAATAATCGGTTCCCCCCAGGTGACGCGTGCCGCCTGTTCCCGGATGAACGGGGCGATTACATCGTAGCCGGCAGTCAGAAAGACGCCTCCGCATGCGGCAATCGCTTCATGTCCGCGGCCCAGGTAAACGCCCCCCGTAATTTTGCCCGCTTTGTAAAGGCTGGAAATTTTGGTGTCAAAAGCCCGCGCCAGCAACATGGCCTTGAAAGCCCTGACGGCATTTTCCTTTAAGTCCGGTTGTGTAGTGTCGCAATGTGCCACCCCATTATTTTATATGCTGCATAAGGAAATGCAATGCCATTTCATGAAACTGCCTGAGACTTTGTGTCCGCAGGCGCGGGGCCGCTCCGCAGGGCGGCGGAGTTCGCGGGGGGCGGTTCCCGGCTGGCGGGAGCGCTTTTGCATCTTCCGCTCCCGCCGGCGGATGCGCGGAAATTTCCGGATTCATTTCCCACCCGGCGGCAGGCTGCATCTCAGTTCGAATTTGGGATTTGCCACATCGTAATCTCCGGGAAACAATTCCGTCTCCATAATGATTTTATCATATTCCTGCGCAAAAAGGTCCGGAAAAACGCCGGGCGCCTCCGCAATGCCGCTTTCCTGCCTGATGACGCAGAGAAAGGAGGCGGCGGGCAGGCGCATGATTTCCTTCATCCGCCGGGCGTCTCTGCCGGCCGCTTCCACCTCCACATACAGGAACTGCTCCGTCCCTGCTTTCCGGTGGAAGGAAAGCAGGCCGGCTTCCGCGCCCAGCCGCAGCTGGCAGCGGTTAATATCGTCAAAGATGCGGGTGATAAGAATGTTAAATTCCGGAGTATGCTGTTTTCCCGCATAGGGCGCCACCCAGCAGTATTTTTCCGGCAATGCGTGGATGGCCTGTTCCCCATGAAGCAGAAGATCTTCTTCCCGGCCCATCTGTTTCCGGAATTTTTCCAGCAGGCGCAGCTTTTCCTGAATATCCCTGATTTTCCGGTGTGCCAGCATGGTGCCGTGGGAGAAAAGTTTCTTATAATGGATCCTTCGCTGGTCCCTGGTCAGGAAGCCGGTAAATTCCTTCAGGGGAATATCCAGGAAAATGCAGGCGCGGATGGCATCCACCACGGGAATCTGGGAAAGAGTGTAGTAACGGTAGCCGGTGTCCGGGTCCGTATAGGCCGGGAGCAAAATGCCCAGTTGTTCATAATACCGGAGGGATTTGACATGTACGCCGGTCTGTTTGGACAGATTGCCGATGGTTAGTAAATTCTGTTTGTCCATCCTGTATTGCGGTTGGTGGGAGGGAATTGATTGTTTCCGCCGGAAGAGCTCCGGCGGAAACGGGAGCTGCGCGCAGAAGAAACCTTTCTGAAGACGAAGTTATTTTCACCATTCATTGGATTTTTATTGTCAACAATTTACAATAAATGACAAAGACCTTCCCCACTTAATTTTTCCATTGCCTCTTGACTCTCCCATTATGGGATACTTTACATCATATGGCAATTGAAAAATCCCCGGTCTTGCCGGAAGTGCGGTTCCGGGATTTCTTGAGGTTCCAAACAGCATGATTCCTGATGAAAATAATTAATCTTTTATTCTGCATGCCCCTGCTGGTGGTTTGCTTCTCCTGCCAGCGGGAGGGTGAAAGCCAGGCAGCCGGATTGCCCGGCGAAACCGTGCCGGAAGTGTCTGTCATGACGGTACGCAGTACTCAGGTTCCCGTAACCGCCAATCTTCCCGGCCGTATGGAAGCGTATCTCCAGGCGGAAGTGCGCGCCCGCGTGACGGGAATTATTCAGGAACGCTGCTATCAGGAAGGGCAGACGGTCCGGCCGGGCGATCTTCTTTTTAAAATAGACCCGGCTCCGCTTCAGGCTGTCCTGGATGAATGCAAGGCTGCAGTGGCTCGTGCCAGGGCCGTTCTGTCGGATGCGGAGGACAAGGCCGCCCGGTATTCCTCCCTGGTCGCCAAGGGCGCCGTCAGCATACGTGAGCATAAGCAGGCCAGGGCGGAGGAAGAGCGGGCCAGGGCGGGATATGCCGCCGCGGCCGCCTCTCTGGAGCAGGCGCGCCTGAATCTGGAATATACCCGGGTGGAGGCGCCCATCTCCGGCCGCGTGCGCCGTGCCCTGGTGACGGAAGGGGCGTTTGCCAACCAGAATGAATTCACCCACCTGACCACCATTGAACAGATTGACCCCATTTATGTCCGCTTCAGCCAGCCGGCCTCCCAGTACAGCAGCCTGCGCCGCGCCGTCGTATCCGGATTGTGGAAGGGTGTGCCGCTGGGCGAAATCAAGGTGCGCCTGCTGCTCTCCAATGGGGAGGAATACCCCCATTCCGGCAGGATCATTTTTTCCGACATGGCGGTGGACCCGAATACGGATACTATTGAAATGCGGGCCCTGTTCCCCAACCCGGACCATGAACTGCTGCCCGGCGCCTATGTGCGCGTGGTATTTGACAGGGCGGTGCGGGACAACGTCTTCGCCATTCCCCGGGATGCCGTCATCCGCACCGCGCAGGGCGCTTCCGTCTTTGTCGTGGGCCCTGAAGGTGTGCTGGAAGCGCGCCCCGTCAGGGCGGATACGCTGAACGGCCGGGAATGGCTGGTTTCAGAAGGCCTCCGGGATGGGGACAGGGTTGCCGTCAGCCACACGATGTCCCTCCGCCCCGGCATGAAAGTCCGCAGCGCCGCCGCCCGGCCGCAACCCCATGCCCAGCAATAAACCGCTATGCCTGATTTCTTCATACGCCGCCCCATTTTTGCCTGGGTAGTCGCACTCCTGATTTCCCTGATGGGCCTTCTGGCCATTCCCAGCCTGCCCATTGCTCAGTATCCGGACATCGCTCCCCCGGTCATCACCCTGCGCACCACATATCCGGGGGCTTCCGCCCAGGATACGGAGGAAGCCGTGACCGCCGTTATTGAAAAGGAAATCAACGGCGCGCCCGGCCTGATGTACATGTCCGCCACCAGCAGCTCCGACGGAACCGTGGAAATAGCCGCTACGTTCACGCAGGGCACGGATCCGGATATTGCCGCCGTAGAAGTGCAGAACAGGCTGAAAATCGTGGAATCCCGCCTGCCGGAATCCGTCCGGAGAGAAGGCGTGTTCGTGGAAAAATCATCCAACAATATTCAGGCGATGATCTCTCTCTCTTCTACAGGCAGCCTGAATGATACGGAGCTGGGGGAATGGGCTTCCGCCCGCATCATCCCGGAACTGAAGCGTGTGAAAGGCGTCGGGCGTGTGGAGCTTTTCGGTGCGGAGACATCCATGCGCATCTGGCCGGACCCGGAAAAACTGGAGGCGCTGGGCCTGACCCCCACGGATATTGTCAATGCCGTGGCTGCCCAGAGCGAGCGCATCATCATCGGGGACATCGGGGGGGCGTCCGTTCCCGAATCCGCCCCCATCAACGCCGGCGTGGTAGCGGAGGACGCTTTCCGTACGCCGGAGGAATTCGCCTCCATTGCGTTGAGGACGCTTTCAGACGGTTCCTCCGTCAAACTGGGGGACGTGGCGAGGGTGGAGCTGGGCGCCAACAGCTACGCGTTCTTTTCCCGCTGCAACGGCCAGACGGCCACCGGAATGGCCATCAAGATGGCTCCCGGCTCCAATGCCGTGGAAACCATGGGCCTGCTCAAGGCCAAAATGGATGAACTGTCCAGGGATTTCCCGCCCGGAGTCTCCTACCAGATTCCCTATGAAACCACCCACTTCGTGGAAATCTCCATCCGGAAAGTCATTTCAACCCTGCTGGAAGCCGTCCTGCTGGTGTTCCTGGTCATGTTCCTGTTCCTCCAGAACTTCCGGGCCACCCTGATTCCCACGCTCGTCGTTCCCGTAGCCCTGCTGGGAACCTTTGCCGTGATGTGGCTCTCCGGGTTCTCCATCAACATGCTTACCATGTTCGGCATGGTGCTCAGCATCGGCATTCTGGTGGATGACGCCATCGTGGTGGTGGAAAATGTGGAACGCATCATGATGGAGGAAGGCCTGGATGCCCAGCGCGCCACGGTGAAAGCCATGAAGCAGATCGGTGGGGCCATCGTGGGCATCACCGCCGTGCTCGTGGTGGTTTTCGTGCCCATGGCCTTTTTCAGCGGAGCGGTGGGGAACATTTACCGGCAGTTTGCCGTAACGCTCATTGTGTCCATATCCTTCTCCGCGTTTCTGGCCCTTTCCCTGACTCCGGCGCTGTGCGCCGCCATGCTGAAACCCTCCTCCGTGGAGCACCAGGAGAAAAAAGGGTTTTTCGGATGGTTCAACCGGACGATACACCGGTCCACGGACCGGTACGGCCGTGCCGTATCCGGAATGATCCGCCGCCCTGTGCGCTCCCTGTTCCTGTATGCCCTCATTATTGCAGGGGCCGGCTATTTGTACCTTACGCTGCCCACCTCCTTCCTTCCGGAAGAAGACCAGGGCAACTTCATGGCGATGGTGTCCCTCCCTGCCGGCACCCTTCAGAAGGAAACCAGCGTGCGGCTGCGGGAAGTGGAGGATTACCTGATGCGGCATGAGCCGGTGGAGCACGTTTACTCCGTGGGAGGGTTCAGCTTCATGGGTTCCGGAACCAACATGGCCATGCTGTTTGTCGGTCTGAAAAACTGGGACGAGCGTCCCGGAGAAAACAGTTCTGTCCAGGCGATTATTGACCGTGTCAATGCCCGCTTTGCCGGAGACGGCCAGATGATGGTCATGGCCCTGAACATGCCGGCCCTGCCGGAGCTGGGCAATTCGTCCGGATTCGACTTCCGGCTCCAGGACAAGGGCGGCCTGGGATATGCCCGCATGGCGGAAGCCCGGGACGAGCTCCTGGCCCGTGCCAACGCGAACCCCAATCTGGCGGGCGTTTATTTCTCCGGCCAGGCGGATACGCCGCGTCTGCACGTCTCCATTGACCGGGAAAAAGCCTTTTCCATGGGAGTTCCCATTGCGGAGATCAGCAATTCTCTGGCGGTCATGTTCGGGTCCAGCTACGTGGGGGATTTCATGCATGACAGCCAGGTGCGCCGCATCATGGTGCAGGCGGACGGAAAAAGCCGCCTGAACGGAAACGACATTGAGGACCTGCATGTCCGCAATGACCAGGGGAAGCTTCTGCCCCTTTCCTCCTTTGTCAGGCTGGACTGGACGGCGGGGCCTCCGCAGCTCACGCGCTACAATAACTATCCCTCCTTCACCATCAACGGCTCTTCCGCGCCCGGCAAGAGCAGCGGAGACGCCATGAACGCCCTGGAACAGATTACCGCCTCCCTGCCGCAGGGCGTGGGGTTTGAATGGACGGGGCAATCCTATGAAGAAAAGCTGGCCGGGTCCCAGGCCACGCTGCTTTTCGGCCTTTCCATCCTGATTGTCTTTCTGGTGCTGGCGGCCCTGTATGAAAGCTGGTCCATTCCGTTGGCCGTTATTCTGGTCGTGCCCCTGGGACTGCTTGGAGCCCTGCTGGCCGTCTTCCTGCGCGACATGCCCAATGACATTTACTTCAAAGTGGGCCTGATTACGACCATCGGCCTTTCCGCCAAGAATGCCATTCTGATTGTGGAAGTGGCCAGGGAATTTTACCGGGAGGGCATGAATGCGGCGGAAGCTGCCGTCGCCGCCGCCAAACTGCGCCTGCGGCCCATCCTGATGACCTCCCTGGCGTTCGGGGCGGGCGTCATTCCTCTGGCGTTCGCCCATGGGGCGGCGGCCGGAGCGCAGCGCGCCGGGGGCACCGGCGTGCTGGGCGGCATCATTACGGCCACGCTGCTGGCCATCTTCCTGGTGCCCCTCTTCTTCCGCCTGACGGCCGGAAAGAGGGGGCCGGATCATCCGGAAGGAATCTGAGGCAGGATTCCCGCTGCGGAAAATTTTTCGTGAACGCCGCCGGAACTCCTGCCGTCCTGCTGCGGCAGGAGTTCCCTGCATGCCGCGCAAGAGAACTATTGCGCAGACGCATTTCGAATCCGCTGTCAATCCTATTATTTTAGTAGGAAATATATTTTTTCAATGCCGCCATGGAAACCTCATGGTTTGCATGAATAAAATATATTGATGATAAAATAGTTGTATCTCTTTCTCATGGTTCTCCGGATACCGGCTGCCGCTGTTCTCCGGGGGGATGACGCGCGCCTGCCGTTTCCGGAGGATCTATTTTGGAATAAGCGGGATATTTTCTAAAGCTTTCTCTGTCAACGCGCCATTTGAACAGCGGATTCGAAATCCGTTACTTAGCGGCCTTCCCAATATTAACAATTCTTATTAAAAGATATGAGACTTACTCTTCCATGGCCGTTGCGCCGTTTTTTGCTGGGGGCGCTTCTGTGTTCCGTAACGATGGCGAGCGCCGCTTCCGGGGCGGAGTTCGTGGTGGACGCCTCCCAGGCAACCGACCCGTCCGGGAACGTGTACCGCACGCTTCAGGAATTGTCCTCTTCCGGGGCGCTGTCTTCCGGGGATACCGTTATCCTGTGCAATGATGATTCTTCCCTGACCTCAGCCCTGAATGCGGCTGTCCATTTCCGTTCCAATGATCCGGAGGTGTCCCGCACCATCAGCGGCTCCCCAAATTATTTGTACAACTTTCAAGGAATGCCCCTCCGGCCCGGCAGCCAGACACGTCCCGATATATCGGGAGTTCTTGATGAAAATGGAGTTGCCGTTTTGACGATGGATTCCATCATTCTGGATGGAATGGCGTTAACAACGACGAATACTTCTTCCTGTATAAAAATAACGGGCAACGTCCAGTTTGAGAATTCCCTAGGAGTTGCTGCCATCACCTCCGGAAAATACAGCCCGGACGGAGCCGTCTCGATGACGTTGGAAGGCCGCTTTGTTTTCTTAAATAACGGTCATGCTCTCCGTATTTTAGAAAAATCAAACGTGGTGATAGGAGACAACGCCCTGTTCCGGAGAAATTATCACGGCTGTATTGATATGCCTACGAATTATGACGGAGGTGCGATTTGGAGTAGGGGGGGAAATATCATCATAGGAAATCATGCGGAATTCGACGGGAATTATGTTTTCTCTGATACGCAGGCCTGCCGGGGTGGAGTATTTTATGATGACCTTTTTGCCGGTGCGATAACTGTAGGAGCGGATGCCGTTTTTACCAGTAACTTTGTTTTCAGTACCAACTACGCTGCTGCTGGGGGCGCAATGTTTGTCAGAAAGGATAGACTGAAATATGCGGCAGAAACAGAGGCAATAACCATAGGGCCCAACCCCAGTTTCATCAAAAATTTTGCTTACTCCGGAAGGGCTGATGCTTATGGCGGTGTGATTTACAGTGATGGGGACATTTCTTTCAGCGATGGAGGCATGTTCATCGGCAACTATGCCAAGACCTGCGGGGGAGCCATTACGATGGGTGGGAAATGCGACCTGCTCGCTCTGACGAAGGACGCGCTTTTCAGCGGCAACATGACTGGAGGAGTCTTCACCCGCCATGAGGACGGCACCTTCTCCGTGGAAAACGGCGTGGCCAATGCCATTGACATGAACGGTTCTTTGTTTTCTTCACTTTATACGCCCAATCTGACGCTTGCCGCGGAAGAGAGGCGTGAAATCCGCTTCAACGACCCGATTACCAGCCGGAACGAAGACCCCGGCCGCCCTATGACCCTCACGCTCAACCGCTACACGGACGGGGAGGGGAATGTCCGCGACACGGAAGGAACGATCGTCTTCAGCGGCGAACCCTACCAGGGGGAAGAGGCGCATCTCGTCGCCAGCCGGTACAGCAACTTCCTCGCGAATACTACCCTCTATGGCGGCGCCCTCCTGCTGGAACACGACGTTACCTTCGGCCGGAATCCTGAGGAAATACAGGGAACGGACAACTCCTCCCTGACGGTGGAAAAAGGCGTGCTGGAAATCACCGGAGGAAGCAAGGCCAACGCCTCCAGCTTCACCCTCTCCGGCCCTGGCGCCGTCCTGCGCCCCGGGGAGAGCGCCTTCATCAACACCCACAACGCCGACCTTTCCCACGGCTTCACCTTCGATATGCGTCACCAGCTCCAGGCCGGGCCGGTCTTCGGCCCGGGCCTGATGCTCTCCGCCCTGGACTCCTTTACGGCCGGGGGGTACATCGGCGTGGCGGACACGGGAGCCAACGCCCCCTGGTTCTACGCGGACCGCTCCTGGAAGCAGGACCGCGTCTTCCACGTGCTGACGGATGTGCAGCACATCCATGAGGGAGACTTTGACGGGGCCGTCTCCCAGGCCACTGGAACGGCCCGGGTGGATGACCCCTACGCCTACACGGGAACCTGGAGCCACCGGTGGACGGACGCGGACGGCGACGGCTACGCCGAACAGCTCCAGCTGGTCTGGAAAGCGGACGGAACCCCCATCAGCCGCGTTGACCCGGAACTGGCCGGGGGACTGGCCGTCAACTCCCTCTGGAGCTCGGCGTCCAACGCGGCGGCCCTGGGCGGCAACGTCCTCTCCCGTCTGAGCGTGCCGCGCCTGACCGACAGGCATGCCCGCAACCTGTGGGGCATGGGGCTGGGCGACTTCGCCCGGCAGCGCAGCCGGGGAGGCGTGGACGGCTACGACTACAACGGAGGCGGCTACTCCGTGGGGGCGGACAGCGGCATGGGAGGGGAGGACGAGGGCATCTGGGGGATCGCCTTCGGGCAGCTCTACGGCCATGCCAGAAGCCGGGACTTCCAGGGGCGCAACACGCAGGATACCCGGATGGGCTCCCTGTACTGGGGCCGCCTGATGGAAGAAAGCAACAGGGCGTACTGGATCTTCAAGGGAAGCCTCACGTGGGCGGAAACGCGCAACAACATGACCAGCCGCCTGAGCGGGGCGCCGGCCTCCACGGGCAAATGGAACAACGAGACGTGGCTGGCGCAGGCGGAAGTGTCCCGGACGGCGGACTGTGCGGGAGGGTGGAGGCTGACGCCGTTCGTGAGGATGGAATTCACGCACGGCCGGCAGGACGCCTTCCGGGAACAGGGAGGGTATGGCCGTGACTTCGGAGGGGCGGCGCTGAAACGCCTGTCCATTCCCGTGGGCCTGGAAATAGGCAGGACGGACGAATGGAAGGGGAGGCCGTGGGCGCAGTCGCTGCGCGTGTCCTATGTGGGGGACGTGCTGAGGGACGTACCGGAAGCGACGGTGTATAGCCTGTACAGCGACATGGGCTGGAGAGGAAGGGCGGTGAGCCCGGAACGGCACGGCCTGCGCGCGGAGTACAACACGTCCCTGCAGTGCAATGAGCGCTGGAGCGTGTACGGGGGCTACGGGCTGGAAGTGAGGGGAAGCTCCTGCTACCACCGCGTGAACGCAGGGGTGTCCCGGAGTTTCTAAAAGAAAGCTTCAGGAAACGGAATGAAAAATAATGATATGATTATTCTATGAATCTGCGTAGAAAACTGGCATTTGCCGTCATGGCCCTGGCCATTCCTTCATCATGGGCGGATATCCCGGAATCCTCCGTATCCTCTGCGGCCGTCTTTGCCATTAAAAAAGCCTGGCCCAGGGCCGGCTTCATTGAATGGGAACTCAGCGGATCAGGAAAACTTTATGAAGCTGAATTCAACATCAACGGTTTTGAATTTGACGTCAAAGTTGACCCTGAAGGAAAGATACTCCTAGTCAAGGAGGAAATAGCGGTATCGGCCCTTCCGGGGCCGGTCCGCGCGGCCGTTCTGAAACCTTACCCGGGCGGCAGAATCAAAGAAGCGGAAAAAGTGACGGAAGGAGGCGTCATCCGTTACAAGGTGGAAGTGGTGGATCATCTGGATGATTACGATGTCCTGCTGACTCCGGAGGGCGATATTCTTTACGTGGACCATTAAACGGCTTGAACCGTCTACAGCCGGAAACGGGCGCCGCCCTGTCAGGTAAAAACCCTGGCAGGGCGGCGTTCTTCCTTTTCGGAATATCCAGTCGTCCCGCGGGGCTGGATGATGCCTGTTTTTTCATTGCCCCCCGGCGCGGCGCATGCGCTCAAGCGGAGGTGAGGGCCAGGCGGCCCGGACAGTTCCGGATTGAGCGTCCCGGGGATGTTTCCTCCTCCGTACGGCGCGGGATTATTCCCTGCCGCGGGCGTTCAGGAAAATGAACACGTAATACAGCAGCATGGCCAGGGAGGAAAGCGCTCCTACCACGTAAGTCATGGCGGCCCAGAACAGGGCGCTCTTGGCCTTTCCATGGTCGAAATAGTTCATCAGGTGGGAGCGGTCCAGCCATTTCAGGGCCCTGGCGGAGGCGTCAAATTCCACGGGAAGCGTGATGAACGCGAAGGCTGTGGTCACGGCAAACAGGCCGATGCCCAGCCCCAGCACCCACGGAGAGCCGCCCATGGCCAGCAGCACAATGCCGATCATCAGCACAATGCCCACCAGGTTGGAGGAGAGCTGGACGATGGGAACCAGCGCGGACCGCAAGCCCAGCCAGTGGTAAGCCTGGGCGTGCTGCACGGCATGCCCTACTTCATGGGCGGCGACGGCAGCGGCGGCAATGCTGTTGGAATTGTAAACGGACTCGCTCAGGTTGACGGTTTTGTCCGCCGGATTGTAATGGTCCGTCAGATGGCCGGGCGTGGAAAT
>OGFY01002039.1_pt1 | contig 13018 bp, 11 predicted proteins | sample 1570951 | NCBI WGS metagenome assembly OGFY01 (sample SAMEA2581942, study PRJEB24529) | metagenome | biome: Human gut stool | place: China | collected 2011
AGCGGTGAAAGTCCAACAGAAAAACAAGTAACAATGTTGCAATATGTCATTTATTCTAAAAAATAAATATAATATATTCTTTCCATATCTAGAGTACTATGTAAACTTTCAAGAATATTCGATGGATGACTTGGCTGTAATTCACTTTATATATCCAAAGAAACCTTGGATGATTGATAAAGAAAACAGAGTTGATGAATATGTTGAATACATAGATGGATTTACGAAAGAATGCTATGAAGAAGAAAAAGCTCCAGAATACATAGATTGCTTATATGGAGATCGCAGACACGCTAAAAAGATTGTAGAAGAATATTGCAAACTAATTGAAGAGTAAATTATTAAAAATACAACAATTAGACACCTATTTATACTAAAAAAATAGTGCAAAAGATAAAATGCAACTGAAAGTTTACAAAAAGATAATGAAAATTGGTAGTGCAACTTTATTTATTTGCTCTATAATTTAGGTGGAGGTGAGAAAAATGAGATTTAGCGAAAAATTACCAAAGCTAAGAAAAAACAATAATTTATCGCAGGAACAACTTGCGGAGCAATTAGGCGTATCTAGACAAGCAGTTTCAAAATGGGAGGCTGGCAATTCTTATCCAGATATGGAAAAAATGCTACAAATGTGCCAAATATTAAATTGCCACTTGGAAGATTTAATGGATGATGGTTCAATAGGAAATACTTCAATAGAAGGTTCGAAAAACAAGATTGATTTAAATGTATGCATGCAAGACTTTTTAAATTTTATAACAAAACTATATAATATGTTTGTTAGCATGAGGTTTAAAGAAAAAATTAAATTTATATTTGAAATGGTATTTATAATTCTAATTTTGTTGCTATCTGGGTTATTAATTATGAAACTTTTAGAATACATAATTTATGGAATTCTTCCATTACCTATATTATGGAAAATATTAAGCAAAGTAATTACGCTTATATTGATTGCAGTTGGAGGAGTAATTTTTATTCATTTACTAAAAATTAGGTATCTAGATTATTATGTAACAATAGAGGATCAAAATATTACGAAGAAGAGTATTGAAGAACCTATTGAAAAAACAGAAAATAGACACTACGAAGAAAAGTCAAAAGAAAAAATAATTATTAGAGATCCAAAACATTCTGGTCCGGCTTTTCTAAAAGTAATTGAAAAAATCATAGTAATAATGATAAAACTATTTATGATTTTCATTGCAATTCCAGTGGTAATAGGATTCGTAATTGATGTTGGTTGCACAGTAGTTTCATTGTACCATATTATATATGGAAATATATTCGCGGGAATTGCATTTGTTGGAATTGGTATAGCTTTAATTCTTTATAGCTTTATGGAATTAGCATTTAATTTTGTTGTAGACAAAGAACAACATTTTAAGAAAATATTTATAATTGCAATAATAGGCTTGATAACCTGCGGGGTAGGAGCAGGAATAGCAATAGGGTCATACCTAAATTTCGAACATGGTTCAACAAATCAATATAATGAATATAAAACATTATCACAAGAAATTCCAATGTCTGATAATTTATGGATAACAAAAAACTATGAGCATGAATATATTATAGACAATTCAATAGGTACAGTAAACATTGAAGTAAAATATTTGAATGGAATAGAGCCTAAATTAGAAATAGAAAACAGAAAAAATTCTAATGACGAAAACTATCAGTATTGTCTTGTAACATATGACACAAATAGATATATGTTGTATAAAAATATATTACAGGATATAAAAAACAAAAAACTTATTGACTATGAGAATCTAAATTCTATTAAATTAAAGATAACAGTATCACAAGAAAACTATGAAAAATTACAACAAAATTATGAAAAATACTGTAAATAATATTAAAACTAAATAAAAAATAACAGGAGTGTGCTTTTGAAAAGAAGTGCACTTAAATTATAAAAAATAAAAGAACAAAAGTTTGCAAAACTATTGAAAAGGCATTATAAATATGCTATAATAACAGTGCAAAAATTTTATTAAAGGATGATTTTAATGAATGATAATATTATTATAAAAGGTGCAAAAGAACACAATTTAAAGAATATAGATTTAACGATTCCAAGGAATAAATTGGTAGTTGTTACAGGACTTTCAGGTTCTGGAAAATCTTCACTTGCTTTTGATACTTTGTATGCAGAAGGACAAAGAAGATATGTAGAGAGTTTGTCTAGTTATGCAAGGCAATTCTTAGGTATGATGGAGAAACCTGAGGTTGAGTCTATTGAAGGACTTTCACCTGCTATTTCTATTGACCAAAAGACTACATCTAAGAACCCTCGTTCTACAGTTGGAACGGTTACAGAAATTTACGATTATTTGCGTTTATTATATGTAAGAATTGGAGTGCCATATTGTCCAAACTGTGGTAAGAAAATTGAAAAGCAGACTATTGACCAGATTGTTGATAATATTCTGGAGCTTGAGGAAGGAACAAGACTTCAAGTTTTAGCTCCTGTTGTGCGTGGAAGAAAGGGAGAATTTACAAAGCAGTTAGAAGATTATCAAAAAGCAGGTTTTATTAGAGTAAGAATAGATGGTCAAATGTATGAGCTTGGAGAAGATGAAATTACTCTTGATAAAAAGAAGAAACATAATGTTGATGTTGTGGTAGACAGATTAATTATTAAAGAAGGAATTCGTGCAAGATTAACTGAATCTGTTGAAACAGCAATGAAATACGCAAACAACTTAGTTACAATAGATGTGCCAGGCCAAGAAGAAAAAATCTATTCTCAAAATTACGCATGTACAGATTGTGGCATTAGCTTTGAAGAATTAACACCAAGAATGTTCTCTTTCAACAATCCATTTGGTGCCTGCCCAGAGTGTACTGGTATTGGCTATTTAATGAGAATTGATGAGGATTTAATAATTCCAGATAAAGATAAGACACTATATGATGGGGTAAAAGCTTTCGGAGCTAGCACCATGAAAAAAGGCGATACTATGGCTAAGATGTACTTTGAGAGTATTGCAAAACATTATGGAGTTAAAATTAAAGATGTTCCAATTAAAAAATTACCAAAGGATTTCTTAAATAAAATTCTATATGGTACAGGAGATGAAGTAATTGATTTTGAATATACATCTGCTGCCGGAACAAGAAAATTTTCTACTCCATTTGAGGGCGTAATTCCAACCCTTGAAAGACGTCATAATGAAACAAAATCTAATGGTATGAGAAGTTTTTACGAGATGTACATGAGTGAGTCTCCCTGTCTTGCTTGCCATGGGGCTCGTTTAAGAAAAGAAAGTTTATCTGTAAAAATTGGAGATTTAAACATAAAAGAACTTACAGATATGTCAATAGATAAAATAAAAGAATATATAAATAACATAGAGCTTACACCAACCCAGGCAATGATTGCAGAACAGATCTTACAAGAGTTAAATAAACGTTTACAATTTTTAATAGATGTTGGACTTGATTATTTAACACTCTCGAGACCAGCTGGTTCTTTATCTGGTGGTGAAGCACAACGTATTAGGCTTGCAACCCAAATCGGTGCTGGTCTTACAGGGGTTCTATATATTCTTGATGAACCAAGCATTGGACTTCATCAAAGAGATAATGACAAGCTAATTGCTACATTGAAGAAATTAAGAGATTTAGGAAATTCTGTTATAGTTGTAGAACATGATGAAGATACGATGTATGCTGCTGACCAGATTATAGATATTGGACCAGGAGCCGGAGTACATGGTGGAAATGTAATGGCACAAGGAACTGCAGAAGAGATAAAAAATACACCAGGTTCTATAACAGGGGATTATTTGAGTGGAAGAAAACAAATAGTAGTTCCAAAGAAAAGAAGAAAGTCTAATGGAAAATCTATAGAAGTAGTTGGAGCAACAGAACACAACCTAAAAAATATTACAGTAAAATTTCCATTAGGACAATTTATATGTGTAACAGGTGTTTCTGGTTCAGGAAAATCAACACTCGTAAACGAAATTTTATATAAGACGATTGCAAGAGACTTAAATGGTTCTAATGAAAAGCCAGGAAAATGCAAGCAAGTAAAAGGCCTTCATAATATAGACAAGATAGTAAACATAGACCAATCACCAATAGGAAGAACTCCTCGTTCAAATCCAGCAACATATACTGGTGTGTTTGATATGATAAGAGATTTATTTGCAGGCACAAACGAAGCAAAAATGAGAGGATATGACAAGGGAAGATTTAGCTTCAATGTTCCAGGCGGAAGATGCGAAGCTTGCTCTGGAGATGGAGTCTTAAAAATAGAAATGCATTTCTTATCAGATATATATGTTCCTTGTGAAGTTTGCAAAGGAAAACGTTATAACAAAGAGACATTGGAAGTAAAATATAAAGGAAAATCAATATCAGATGTTCTAGACATGACTGTTGAAGAAGCATTAGAATTCTTCGATAAAATACCAAGAATAAAATCAAAAATTCAAACATTGTATGATGTTGGTTTAGGTTATATCAAATTAGGACAACCTTCAACAACACTATCTGGTGGCGAGGCTCAACGTGTAAAATTGGCAACAGAACTTTCTAAGAAAGCAACAGGAAAAACCTTATACATCTTAGATGAACCAACCACAGGACTACATATTGCAGATGTTCATAGATTAGTAGATATTTTACAAAGACTTGTAGATACAGGAAATACAATAATTGTAATAGAACATAATCTAGACTTAATAAAAACTTGCGACCACATAATAGATTTAGGACCGGAAGGCGGAGATAAAGGTGGACAAGTAATAGCAGTAGGAACACCAGAACATATCGTAAAGAATGAAGATAGTTATACAGGAAAATTCTTAAAAAAATATCTTAATTAATACAAAGCAAATCCCCATTGGTTTAAAACCGCAGGGGATTTACTTTCTTTGCGGATACTTACCGCAGAGTTTTGAGCAAATTAAAAATGTAACTTCAACTTACTTATGAAAGAGATTTCTCCAATGTGGGAACAATCTCATCTGTGGAGTTTACCACGGTATACAGTTTGGCGTCTTTTTCATCTGCAAATCCTTCATCATAAATTCGAGCAAGAACGTGTAAAACGTCATTAAAGTAACCTTGCTCGTTGATGATAATGATGGGGCTGTTGTGTTCACCACAACGTTTTGCCTCTATGCTTGAAAAAAGCTCGTCAATTGTTCCGATGCCACCAGGCAGAAAAATATGCATGGAAGTATTTTTGAAAATCCAATCCTTGCGCTCACTAACAGTGTTGAAGTCAAACAAATTGCTGTAGAAAAGCTCTTCGGCATCATTAATGTATGCCTGAGGAATAGCCACGATTATGTTGGCTTTATTAAGTAACATACATTTGTACATAAGCCCCATAAGGCCTCTTGCACAACCGCCAAACACGAGAGTGTGCTTATGCGCAGTTATGAATTTTGTAACTTCAAGTGTTGCCGTGCAATAGCGGCTCCACTTAACGTTATCAGTTACACCACGAGACGAACATCCAACAAAAATATTCATCATATGCTCCTTTCAATTATACATGTGTATAAAACGAACTAACTAATTTTACCACAGAATCTTCGAAAGGTCAACATAATAAAAAATAGCAAAATTACTCTATTGACAGATTAGAACAAAATACATATAATTACTGTATAAATAAATTAGGAACAAGGTGAAAAAATGGAAAATAATATAGTAGAGAATAATATAACAATAGGAATAGAAGGACTAGTTGGAGCTGGCAAAACATCAATTTGTAGGGAATTATTAGACAAAATACCTAATAGTATAATATTACATGGTGGCAATTTATATAGAGGAATTGTATTTGCACTTATGAATTCTGGCATAGACATGAGCAAAATAATGAATAATTCTGATAAACCAATTGATATAAAGCAAATGATGGATATACTAAAAGTTGAATTGAAAATAGAAAATAGAGAAAGTGTTGTTTATGTTGATGGAAAAGAAATAAACGAAGAAAGTTTACAATCAGACACAACATCAATGGCAGTTTCTAAAATTGCAAAAGATGCTGATAACACAAAATTCTACATATTTGGAAGAAAATTAATAGATGCATATAAAAAGCAATATAATCTAATAATATCAGGTAGAGACTTAATGAAAATTTATCCCGAGCTAGATTATCATTTTTTCGTAACAGCAGATATAGATACAAGAGTAGATAGAAAAATGCATCAATATGAAGATGAAACAATAACAAGAGAAGAATTGAAAAAACATATTGAAGAAAGAGATATGTTGCAGGAGCAAGCCGGCTTCTACAAGAGATACAGCAAAACAATTGATGTTGATGTAACAGAATGCGAGAATGCAGAAGAATCGGCTATGAAAATATTAGAAAAGATTGCTCAATAAAATATTTAGCCCCCGAAGGGGCGTCCCTAATGGGCAAAAAACTAAAAAGGAGTTTAAGTATGGATTTTGTAAATGAAAAGTTAGAAGAATTTAATAAATTCTTAGACGGTAAAAAGGTTGCTATAATCGGCATGGGTGTTAGCAATGTGCCTTTGCTTGATTATTTTTATGATAAAAATGCGAAAGTTACAGTATTTGACAAGAGAAATTTATCAGATGAAATTATGGAAAAAATAAATAAATATAGATATGAAGTTGAAATAGGAGAAGATAATCTATCTAGATTACATGGATTTGATGTTATTTTCAGATCTCCTAGTGCATTACCAACAACACCAGAGTTTGTAGAAGAAGTTGAAAAAGGTGCATTACTAACGTCTGAAATTGAAATGGTTTTAAAACTTGCACCATGCAAAGTTATTGGAATTACAGGAACAGAAGGCAAGACCACTACTACATCAATAATATATGAAATATTGAAGCAAGTTGGATACAATTGTTTCCTAGGTGGAAATATTGGAAAGCCTATATTTACTAAGGTAAAAGATATGAGACCAGACGATATAATTGTGCTTGAATTAAGCAGTTTTCAATTAATGGGAATGGAAGTTAGCCCAGATATTGCAGTTGTAACAAATATGTTTCCAGACCACTTGAATGTACATAAATCATATGAGGAGTATCAAGAAGCAAAGAAAAATATTTTCTTACATCAAGATAAAAACGGAATAGCAATCCTAAATAAGGATAATGATATTACTAGAAACTTTGCAAAAGATGTAGTCGGAAAAGCTGTATTCTTTAGTAGTACAAAGCAATTGAAAGATGGATATGTGTATGACAGAGCTGACCAGATGATAAAACATTGTGTAGATGGAAAATGCATAGAGTTATTGAAAAAAGATGAAATAAAATTAAGAGGAATTCATAATTACGAAAATATTTGTGCTGCACTTGCAGCAACAGAAACAGTCGCTACTCAAGAACAACAATTAAATGCAATAAAGAATTTTAATGGGGTTGAACACCGATTAGAGTTTGTAAGAGAACTAAATGGAGTAAGATATTACAACGATTCTATTGGAACTAGCCCAGCAAGTACAATTGCAGGATTAAATGCCTTTGATGAGAATATTATATTGCTAGCAGGTGGATCAGATAAAGGATTAGATTACAAAGAAATTGGAGAAAAAATAGCACAAAAAGTAGGAACATTAATATTGACTGGCCCAACATCTGAAAAAATTGAAAATGCAACAATCATAGCATTAGGAGAAATACAAGATAAGAAAATAGACATTATACATTGTACAAATCTTGAAGAAGCCGTTAAAATGGCAAAACAAAAAGCAGTAACAGGAGATGTAGTGTTATTATCGCCGGCAAGTGCAAGCTTTGATGCCTTCAAAAATTTTGAAGAACGTGGAAAAAAATTCAAACAGTATGTAAATGAACTAAATTAACAAAACAAAAACCTTCTCATATAATACAGTATATGAGGAGGTTTTAATAATGCAAGAACATTATTAAAATATATCTTCCAGAATAGTTCGAGGGAGGATACAAATATGTTAAGTACTGATGAGTATATGAAAACTATAATTGGAGATACATATACAAGAAGTGAGATAAACATAAAAGAGCCAACTTTACAGACGGTAGATTTATATCCAGAGTCATATTTAAAAATTAATCCGATCGTTATAAATAAATGCAAAAAAATTACACAAAAACCAACAAAAACTATAATTAACCAAATTACTGATGAAATTTTTAAAGAATTAAATGAAAAAAATGCCAAAGATGATATAAAAAGGGATTTCATTCAAATTTTGGTATTAAATCAACTATAAAAGAAAATTTTGACAAATCAGCAAAATTCAAACTGTATATTCAATTTTCAAATGTGCATAATAATATTGTAAATTTTTTTGAAAGGTGGATATATAAATGAAAGTTAAAGATTGTATGTGTAATCAAGTAAATTATGTAAAGCCAAACACATCTGTACAGGACTGTGCTAAAATGATGTGCGAATGCCATATTGGTTGTACTCCAGTATGCGATGATTCAAACAGATTAGTTGGAATTGTAACAGATAGAGACATTCTTTTAAGAGCAGTTGCCTGTGATAAAGATACTTGCAAGACCCAAGTTAGCGAGATAATGACAACACAGCCATGCTCATGCACTCCAAACAGCGAAATTACAGAGGCTGAAAGATTAATGTCTGAAAAACAAATTAGAAGAATACCTGTAACACAAAACAACAAAGTTATCGGCATTTTAACATTAGGAGATTTAGCCGCAAATCAATCAGTAGACCAAAAAGAATTGTGCGATACAATAGAATGTATTTGTGGAACAGACGAGCATAACGCAGAGTAATTCTATAATTTTTCAACTTTAATATTAATGCAGAAATACTTATTATTTTTAAAACTTCGGTACGGCACTATTGGTCGGAGCTCTTCCAGACTCTTCAAAAGGCGAGCTTGCCCTTGTTTTTCAAAATAATAAGTATTTCTGTTTTATTTTGAAAATAAATTATATTGTATAACGTATACTTTTGGAAAATTACCATAAAATAGAAATATATTATTTATTAGCATCTATTATGGTAATTGATATAAATTATTGGACAAAGGTTTTTAGAAAGTTAGTTTTATTGATATTAAGCTTTATAACTATTTATCTAAGTTTCAAACTAGCTTTCTTTTATATGCCTTTTTTAATTGCATTTGTAATATCTCTTTTGCTAGAGCCTGCTATAAGATTTTTTATGAGAAAATGTAAATTTAGACGAAAAACGAGTGCAATTATAGTAATTGTAGTTGTGTTAGGAATAATTCTTGGATTATTAACTTGGGGGATTGCAACACTTGTTTCGGAAGGCTCAAATTTATTAGATAATTTGGGAACGTATTTTACAAATGCGAGCCAGATGATACAAAAATTTATTGGCAGTGAAAACTTAAAAAAGTTGAACATTCCAGAAAATGTTGTTACGGCTATTGAAAGGTCTGCAACAGAACTCCTAAATACAGCAGTATTATGGCTAAATTCATTCTTAAAAGGTGTACTAGAATGGATCACATCGATTCCAACTATTGGAGTGTATTTGGCTGTAACATTTTTATCACTGTACTTTATTTGTACAGATAAAGTATACATGATAGACCAACTTGAACACCATTTACCCGAAATGTGGGTAAAGAAAATTTACAAACATCTGAAAGAAATAATGGAAGTGTTAGGTAGGTATCTAAAAGCTGAGGCAATATTAGTATTGGTGTCATTCATAATTTCGTTAATTGGACTCTATATATTCAAACTAACTGGAATGAAAGTTTCATATCCATTACTATATGCACTGGGGATTGGATTTGTAGACGCGCTCCCAATATTCGGGTCGGGTAGCGTAATGGTCCCATGGGCAATAATCACAGCATGCAATGGAGACATAAGACTTGCAATAAGCATATTTGTGCTATGGATAATAATGTCTGTTGTAAGACAATTTATAGAACCAAGAATTGTAGGCAATCACATTGGAATTCACCCGATATTTACATTAATTGCGATGTATACTGGCTTTAAAATATCTGGAGTAATCGGTTTGTTTATTGGTCCAATAGCTTTAATAATTCTAAAAAACATATTCAGTAATTTACTCGACAAAGGAGTTGTAAAATCTATATTTTCAAGAGATTATTCATAAAAGCAATAAATCTTTCATAGTATGTACCATAAGAAAAACAATTCTTATGGGAGGATTGAAAGATGTATGTTCGCAATTTTAAGCTAAATGGTAAGATGATATTTAAAATAGTATTTGTTATTTTAATAATTTTAAAATTTATAATGTTTGGAATGGGATTAATAAATATAATTAATTCAAATGAAAGAATAACATCAAAGAGTGAAGGAGTTCCACAAAGTGAAATAAATACCATATCTGCAGCCAATTATACAAATGTATTAAAAACAGTTCATGATAATATGAACCAGTATATTGGTAAAAAAATTAAATTTGTAGGATTTGTGTACAGATTATATGATTTTTCGAATGATCAATTTGTACTTGCAAGGCAGATGATTGTTTCTCCAGATTTGCAGGCAGTTGTGGTAGGATTTTTGTGTCACTTGAATGGAGCAGAAAAATACAAAGATGGATGTTGGGTAGAAATTGAAGGAACAATAACAAAAGGAGAATACCATGGAGAGATTCCGGTTATAGAAATAGAAAAAATAAAAGAGACAAAGACGCCAAATGATGAGTATGTATATCCGCCAGACGAGAGTTATGTACCAACATCTGCGACTTTATAAAGATGAATAAAAACAGAGCCTTAAAGTACGCTCTGTTTTATTATATATTTTAATAATTTATTACGATTTTACTTGCTAAATGCCACATTTAGTTATATAATAACCACGTAAACTATAACAAAGTTAAAAAATGGCAAAATGTAACCTATTTTGCCTTGTATTACATAAATTTGAAAGGATGAATTATTCATGGGATTATTTAAAACATACAGTGAAAAAGAAGTAAAAAGAGTAAGGCCTATTGTTGAGAAAATAAACAGTTTAGAGCCAGCTATGAAGGAATTATCTGATAGTGAGCTAGTTGCAAAAACTCCATACTTTAAGGAACAATTGGAAAATGGGAAAACATTAGATGATATCTTGCCAGAGGCATTTGCAGTTGTAAGAGAAGCATCAAGAAGAGTTTTAGGAATGCGTCATTTCGATGTACAATTAATTGGTGGTATTATACTTCATCAAGGAAGAATTGCCGAAATGAAAACAGGTGAAGGAAAAACACTTGTTGCAACATTACCAGTATATTTGAATGCGCTAACAGGCAAAGGTGTACATGTAATTACAGTTAATGATTACCTAGCAAAAAGAGATAGCGAGTGGATGGGAAATCTTTATAGATTTTTAGGACTTTCTGTTGGTCTTGTTATTGCCGGAATGAATCCAAAGCAAAAGCAAGAAGCATATGCATGTGATGTTACATATGGTACAAACAACGAGTTTGGTTTCGATTACTTAAGAGATAACATGGTTATATACAAGAACCAATTAGTTCAAAGGAAATTAAAATATGCAATCGTCGACGAAATCGATAGTATTTTAATTGATGAGGCTCGTACGCCACTTATAATTTCTGGTAGAGGAGCACAATCTTCTAACTTATATCAAAAAGCTGACCATTTTGTAAAAAAATTACAAGCTAAAGTTATAATTGAAGAAGACGACAAAGATTATGAGCAAGAAGAAGATAACGAAAAATATGATTATATAGTAGATTTAAAGGCTAAATCTGCAACTCTTACTCAACAAGGTATAAAGAAGGCTGAGCAAGAATTTGGACTAGAAAACTTCAACGATTTAGAGAATTCTGAATTAGTTCATGATGTAAATCAAGCTTTACATGCAAATGGAATAATGAAGAAAGATAAAGATTACATCGTAAAAGATGGACAAGTTCTAATTGTAGACGAGTTTACAGGAAGAATTATGTATGGAAGAAGATACAATGACGGATTACATCAAGCAATTGAAGCAAAAGAGCATGTTAAGATAAACGATGAATCTAAAACACTTGCCACAATTACATTCCAAAACTACTTTAGAATGTATGAAAAATTATCTGGTATGACAGGTACTGCAATGACAGAAGAGTCAGAATTCCAAGAAATATACAAATTGGACGTTGTTGAAATTCCAACAAATAAGCCAATGATTAGAAAAGATAATTCAGATATAATTTATAAAAACGAAGATGCCAAATTTAGAGCTGTTATAGCAGACATCAAAAAAGCTCATGAAAAAGGACAACCAGTTTTAATTGGTACAGTATCTATTGATAAATCTGAAAAATTAAGTAAATTACTTGATAAAGAAGGAATTCCTCATGAAGTATTAAATGCTAAATACCACGAGAAAGAGGCTCAAATTATAGCACAAGCTGGTAAATTTGGGGCTGTTACAATAGCAACAAACATGGCAGGACGTGGTACAGATATTATGCTTGGTGGAAATAGCGAATATCTTGCAAAACAAGAAATGAGAAAACTAAAATACACTGATGAAGAAATTGAAGATGCTGCAGCTCATAACGAGACAGATGATAAGGCAATACTTGCTGCAAGAGAAAAATTCAATGAATTAGAGAAAAAATTCGATAACGAAATAAAAGAAGAAAAAGACTTCGATAATATTTTTACTTCAATACTTCTAGGAGATACAGTTATTTTTGCGGACAATGACGATAAAGCTCTTGTTGCTTCAACAAAGGGCTGGCCTACAAGGGGCGTGCCTAAGGTAGAAAATGAAGTGGTTGTTCAAGGTCCAAAAGATGCTTTTGGCGAGGCCATAAATTTTAACATTGTATTGATGAGAAGGAGAATAAGAGATACAGGCCTTAAAGTAGTCAGATTAAGATGCGGAAGAAGAAGTAAAACGGGCAGATTCTGTCTTCTCTTATTATAAGAAATTGATCGCATTAAGACATCAGGAAGAAGTAATTGTATATGGTCATTATGAACTGCTCCTTCCGGAAAGTGAAGAATTGTATGTTTATACAAGAGAATTAAATGAAGAAAAACTTCTGGTTATCTGCAACTTTACA
>OGFY01002041.1_pt1 | contig 13006 bp, 6 predicted proteins | sample 1570951 | NCBI WGS metagenome assembly OGFY01 (sample SAMEA2581942, study PRJEB24529) | metagenome | biome: Human gut stool | place: China | collected 2011
GGTAGCCTTTTTTGATACGATCAATTTTCTTTGCACCAAGATTCTGGGAAACATACGGCGAAACCGCATTGCCGATTGATACAAAGATCAATGAAAAAACATTTTCCACCCTCATCGTTGCTGTATACCCGGCGAGTGCCTGTGTACCGAAAGGATTTACCACTGCCTGCACAATCATCATACCGATGGACACTGTGGACTGCTGTAAAACCGACGGCACCGCAATGCGAAGCATAGAATACAGCTCCTGCCGATCAAACCTGTTAAAGGGGCTTTTATATTGCCGCATCCGTGCAAAGAAAATCAAAAACGAAAACACTGCGGAAATTCCCTGTGCAATCAGGGTTGCAATAGCCGCACCGAACACACCGAGACCTAGCCCGGCTACCATCCAAAGATCCATTAAAATATTCAGGATGGACGAAAAAATCAGCAGTCCCAGCGGAATTTTGGATTCGCCGATTGAGGTGAACATGGTAGAAAGAATGTTATACATAAACAGAAACGGAAAGCCCACAAAATAGACCCGCAGATACAGTACGGCATCATCCAGTATGTCGGCAGGGGTTTGCAGTCCACTCATCATCGAGTTGGCAAAGAAAAAGCCAAAAACACCAAGGACTATACTTAGAAGCAAAAAGCTAATCAAGGAGGTTGACACGATTGTTTTCATTTTGCCATACTTCCTGGCTCCGAAATAACGGCTCACAAGCACACCGGCTCCGACACCGGCTCCCAGTGCCACACAAATGAACACATTGGTCAATGCTGCACATGCACCGACAGCTGCAAGTGCGGAAGAACTAACAAACCGGCCGACAATAATAGAGTCGGCCATATTGTATATTTGCTGAAAAAAACTTCCAAGAATCATTGGCATTGCAAAAACCGTCAACGCTTTGAGGGGCGTATCGGTTATCAAATACTCATCTTTCGACATTATCATATTCCTCCATGGTATCTTGTATCATGGTATCCCATTCACTTACCTTCTCAAATACCGATTTGTCGATTTCATTAAATATGAATTTTATCTTTCTCCGGTGGATACAGATATGTAATCGGATTCTGTGCCGACTGATTCAACTTCAATCCGGCTATCGACTTTCCAATGTAGAACGATTCATTCTCATCTGACGGAAATCCCTGCTCATATCTTTCGTCCACAAAGAATAATCTATTTTCAGTTTTCGGTGTAATAACAATAGCTATTACATCCTGATGCAGAAATAAATTGTCGTCTTTTGTATGGATACCCCATATTCTTTTTTCTTCGCCAGGCATATTTCTGCACCTCCTTACTCTACACCCAGTGCTTTAAAAACTGCGTCCTCCGCACTGCTATAGAAAATCAAATTAAAACTTCCAATCAGGTCTGCCGGTACAGTTCCAAGCTCTGCTGCCGATGTAATTGGCAGAAGTACTCTCTTTGCACCACTGTCCAAACATACCTGCAATGAATTTGCCAGCTCATCTACTTTCATCATGGTTCCGCTGATACTAATTTCACCAAGTACAGCAAGGCTGCTGAGTGTTGGTTTCCCAAGTGCAATGGAACACATCGCAATCAATGTAGGAAGGGCTAGCTTTCCTGTCATGCCAATGCCTTGCAAATCCTGATAATTAATAATATAGTCTTTCGTTGTAGTACTTATAGAACCACTGATACGGTTTCCATTTGCTTTCAAGAAGTTGAAAGCCGTATTTGTGGATTCTTTTGCATCACGGTCACTACCAATACCTGTTCTCTCAAACTTCCCATTACCCGGAAGCATCTGACTCTCTAAGCAAAATACACCAAGCATGCCACTCTTGCCCTGAGAAACAGTATAAATCTGTCCCGGATTGCACATTCCTTCTGGGATGAGCTTACCACCGCCTTGCTCAGGAACAGAAACATAATGTTCTTCAAAGGTCTCATTGTCTATGTAGGAGAAGTTTACATCGTAGAACTCCATGCCTCCCAGCTTCTTCAACTGCTCTTTAACACGGCGACGCATCTCCAAGGAAATCCGGAGAACTTCTTCTACTTCTTCTTTTGTAAAGCTTCCATCCGGATAGAGAAGCTTCAGATATCCATCTGCCATTCTACGCACAGCAATAGTATCTCTCTGGTTGAGATTCTTGCCGAGACGGAAATAATGGTCAATAGCATCACCGTACTGCGCCTTACGCAACTCACGAATGAACTCTGCAAGATAGTCGCTAATGAATCCATAATCATTTGTAAAATGCTCCGGACGAAACTTCGGGATTTCCCATCCTGGCAGATAGCAATGTATACGGTCAAGAAATGCAGTATCTGTTCCCATTTCCGGAGGGAACGGGTCAAATAGGCTCGAAGTCTTCAGAAGTACATCTACGCTCTGATTGATATTACCAACAAATACCATAGAAGCGGATGCTGCCTTTTCTTCCTTGCCTCGTGCAAAGGAACCAGATGCCATGTAATCTTTCATAATCTGCACGCCATCTTTATCCTTGAAACGAATGCCTGCAACTTCATCAAAAGCTACGCAATCCCATAATCCAACCAAGCCCACAGTCTTACGGCCCATGTTATAAAACAGGTTTGCTACTGTAGTTTGGCCACCGGATACAAGGATACTGTTCGGAGAAATCTCCTTATAAAGATGCGACTTACCGGTGCTTCGAGGACCCAACTCACAGAGGTTGAAGTTGTTCTCAACCAGCGGGATCATACGAGTCAAAAGAAGCCACTTCTCACGATATGTTAATTCGTCTGGCTCCATACCAATAGAACGCAGCATAACATCCAACCATTCCTCCTTGGTAAAAGCCTGACGTCCCCTCTTCAAATCATCGATATCGATATGAGGCATCTGAATTGGAGTCAGCTTACGAATGCTGATTGGAGAGATGTCTTTCTGCTTTTTCTGCTTTGACTGAAGTGTATTTCCATCTACGTCGATGATTCCGAAGTTATTATCGCCTTCGGACTCATAATCCAGCTGAACGATACACCAGATACCGCCGCAAAGAAGTCTGTCGTACTTTTCCGGGTATTCATCCGTGATGGGAATATTGGCTAATCCCAAATTGGAAAACTCCGCAAAGAAGCAGTCCTTCTTAATATCCAATCGTACCGTTACCATGTCAATGATGGTATGACTGCCTCGACTTCTAAGACGAGACAATACCTTCTGCGCTTCATCCGGTCTTACAAAGTTATCGGCAAGGATACGCTTTACACTCTGCACACCCTGCTCGATAACCTCATCATCGTCTGAACTGCAATATTGCCCCAGCAGGAACTCAAGGACATAAACCGGTACATTTGCACCTTCCTTGATTTTCTTAGTCAGATCCTTTCGGACAATCTTACCATCAAAGTTTTGACGCAGTTTGTCCTTTATAATTTCACGAGAGCTTGCGCCCACTTCAAGATTGTCACTCATTACTGCTCCTTCCGAGCAAGCCCTTAGCTGAAGAAATTAAACTCATCTACCGCAAATGCGATATCAATCTGGAACTCTTCTTTTTGTGGCATCTGCAGACCTGTTTCATCTGCGATGACTAAGTAGTAGCTTGCTCTGTTATCATATTTCAGTGATTTCAGATTGAAGCTGCAGCGGAATGTTCGCTCCTGTCCATTATCACTGGTCTTATCTGCGATAATCTTTGCTGTATCACTGATCTGCTTTTCATTAGAATCAACAAAGTACAACAAATAGTTTGCCGCGCTGCGGTTATCGCCAACCGCATCCTTCTGATAGAAGTTCAGTGAGAATATCATATTGCTGATTTTACGGTTTGCAGAAAGAAGTCCTACTTCTACCGGCTTCGTGTCATACTTAGCCTTATTGCGCTGATAAGTCTTGGAATCGTTACGAAGATAATGATATTCAATAACCGGAACCACCATTTCCTGAAGGCTGATGCCACCATGCACGAAATTGAGTCCTCCGCCTTTCTTCTTGATACGGACGCTTTCTCTCGGTGCAAATGCATCGTAACCATCATCCATAAACTTTACCGGAAGTAAGTAGTCCGGAGTTGCTCCCTTACGGGTAATCAGATAACGACGGTCAATCTCTACATCCTGCTCACTCGGTGTTGTCTTATCCACCTTGGCATCCTCAGACAGAGGACTGTAGGTATAGAGGAATCCGTGGTCAGCAGTAATGTAAACACGAGTACCACTAAACTCATTACGGATGATTCTCACAATATTTTTGATTTCTTCGATTGCATCATCACATGCCGGAAATACCATGCTGTCAGAAGTATGACTGGCCTCATCCACCTTGTCATGATAGATGTAAACGACATCCATACCCTTAACCAACGCACTTCTCTCCGCACGCTTCATCGGTGCAATATCTTTATATTTCAAGGCTACGCTATTAATGTTTGTGGCCTTGAGAACTTTATCTCTGTTACCTGCATCTGTAGACATTCCATCTGCAAGAATCTGCAAGTCCCCATTGCTGCGCTCACCCACAGATAACTGCTTATGCGGAAGCAATGCGGCCATACCAAACTTTGTGATGGTCGGGAAAATACCTGCACAAGAGCCAAGAGAAACCTTACTCTGCGTCTCACGACGGAGCTGCTCTGCCAGAGATGCCGCCACCTCATATCGAAGTGCATCAGAGATAATGACGAATACACGATTGTCCTCGCCCTTTACCTTCTGATTATAGAAGTCCTCCTGCTGAGGAACTTCCATGATGCGTCCATATTTCTTCAACTCATCTGCACAGGCATCAGACCAATTGTTACCCAACTCACCAAGGAACCAGTGTGTATAAAGGCCTTCCACCTTATCGGTCACCTGCTTGAAAAGGTCATCCAGATGGTCGTTGCCCACTGTCAGGCTCTTTCCAAACGCTAAGTGATAGTGGCGATAATAGGTATCCATACGGTAGTAATCTTCTGTGTACTCTTTCCAGATATTTCTTGCCTCTACGGTATGGAAGCCTGCGGAATGCTCCAAGAAGAACGACTGCATTTTTGCTACCTGAAGAATACCTTCATAGTAGCATTCCACATCATCGTACCACGCCAGCGTTCGACGTTTCTCGACCGTATTTGTAATCACATCTACATTGATTATATGATTGCTGATTTCAGTCATAATCTGAGTCAGGATGCATTCATTCACACAAGGAAATACCTCTATGCCCACCAAATCATCCAATGGCACCTGCTTAAAGCGCTTTCTGAGAATAAGCTCTTCTTCTACGTTTCGCAGGATTTCGACAAGTTCCTGTCTATTCTCTCCTGCGATCCATTCAGATACGAAGTCATAGCACCAAGCCTGATGTGGTGTGGAAATGAAGCTATCGAGGCCTGACAGATACTCCATACGAAGTGTTCTGGTCGTTGCTGTAAGCAAGATATGCGTTACCAGCTTGTTAATTGTAGAACTTTCGCCCTCAAAGTATCCGGTAGCCTGCTTTACAAGTGCCCAGAACGGGGCTTCGGCTCCATAGTTTACAAGGCTCTGGAATACCTCGTTGGTTTCCATATCGGTTCCACCACTGATGACAGCTTTTACAATACTGTCAGGCTGTGCATCATCGGTACCACAGATAGCCGCCATAACAGTAAGATGCATCTGCGATGGTGTGCTGATGCCTTTATTCAGTTTTGCAAATGTTGCTCTTCTGGTCTGTGCTCCGAAGAATTTCTTATAGGTCTTAACAAGTCTACGGAAATCAGGCGTTGCCGGAAGGTCAATCTCATTCATCCAGATAGACACCAAATCAGCTCTGAACTCTTCACTGTAAAGTTCGATATTCAAAAGCCAGTCATCTTCCTGCGACTCATAAGAAATCGGACTGTAAACCAGATAGTTACCGGTGGTATCATCCACATTCAGTAGCTTCTTGGCTGCAAAATTGTTGGTACCTGTAAGCACCAGCAGCTTTGCATTATCTATCTGGATGTCATCCAGCTTGTCCTCAAACTCTCTATCCTCATCATACCAGAATATGATACGACGCTTATAAAACTCCGGCAGCGGTGCAGCAAATCGCTTATTCAAATCTCGGATTATTGTATCTAAATCCATGCTAGCCATGCTGCCACCTCCTAACTAACGAAAGTTCCAGCAGTATTTTCTGTAGCAACTCTCGATTTCAAATCATTAATAATCATAGCCTTTACCTCAGGCCATGTAACAGAAGCGTTTGTTCGCAACTCTTGTTTTATTCTTTCAAGGCATTTAACAAGAGTCCTACGTACTATTGTTTCCAATTCGAACAATTCAGATTTGGAAATATTCTGCCCCTCTCCTTCATGCAAAGATTCCGACCTAAAACGGTAAAACACTTTCATTCTCGCATACATCTGGTCTATTGCTGTCGGTGTGTTCCCTAGCATTACTGCGACTCTTTTTGAAAGTACTTCTTTTTTCCCCTGCTGATTATGACCAAGGAGTGTCATTTCAAGAGCCGTTGTAAATTGTTCAAATCCGGTTGCTATATCAACTTGCTCAAGGCCCCAAACAAACTCATCAATACAGTTCTTAAATACGGTATACTCTGAGCCCTGATAATCAGATAAAAACTGATTACATGACAATACCTCATCCGGCACCAGAGAAAACACCCTATCATCAGTAATATTTCTTGTCACATTATTACTGGCGTTATGCAATGTATTCTTCATAATTCCAAGAGAAAATACATTGTCAAGAAAAATTTCTTTTGTACCGATATTGCCTTCTTTGAAAAGATGCAACAACGAAAACATCTTGTGCAAATAATCTGTTTCCAACTGGTTGTGAGCTTCTACTTGATTACCGCACATCATATCTGTATCGGTGTACACGCCCGGCCCTTTAATTGGGTTCTCAATCTGATAAACATCCTCTTTGCTAATGCATATCAGGTATTTTCCATTTTCATCAGATTTAACAGAGCCTAAATAGTCAACTGTTAGATGCCCTCTACCATCTGTGATTTTTTCCTTAAATGGCATATTATCGATATAAATTTTTTCGAAAGAGTAGCCATTGCCTAATTGTATTCCCAGTGTGGTCTCGTCGCAGTATAGGACAGGTGCATTAATAGAAACATTTACTTCAATCAATTACAGCACCTCCTTATTTAATCTTCGCCAGCACATCCTGGAACTTAGCGTAATTCACCTTCACACCATCATCAAGGTCAATGGAAATCATCTGGTCTGCCAAATGATGAATCTTTTCTTCGTACTCGTGAATTTCCACAGCTTGATCGTTCAGTGTTTTGAGCTGCTTATTCAGCTTTACTCGTTCACCGGTGGAAGCATTTGCAATACGTGTCTCCAGATCAGCGATTGCAGTACGATAACGAGCCTGCTGTTCATGCACATAGTCGGTACGGATACGGGCAATAGTGTCCGGCTGATAGCGGTGCATATAAATCAAGCACTTGAAGCCGTTCTTCTTGCCGCTGTCAAACAACCAGTATATCGGGCGTTTCTGATAAATCTTGCAGTGGTCGGAGTAGAAGTCATTCAGGAAGTAATTCCGAATCACATCCTTCGGCTGACCCTTGCCGCCCAGTGCATCGGCAATGAATTTCAGGTTTTCGTCCAGCGTATCCTTACCATACACTATTTCTACGAACTTCACAAAACGACCAACGATGTCATCTTCAAAATACTCGTCATCGCTGATAGGTATAATATTATCCTTATCCGCAGCAAATGTTGAATACTTGCTGTTATCCCATTCACCACCTGCATAAGCAAGCCCATCCACATCCAGAGAGTAACGACCGAACATACAGCCAACCGCATAGGAAATGAAAGAGCGAATATCTCTGCCAAGGTCAGCCTTCCGGACAGTGACGTCCTTGTCCTCAACCTCTGGTGTCAGCTCATCCTGCAAGCCGTAAATGTCGATGAAGATGCGGTTCAGTTCTTCCTCATTCTTCTTCAGTAAATCAAACTGAGCTGTTGCATTGCTTTCCCATGTATGGTATGCGTCGGCAATTCGATACTGCCATTTATTCATTGGGATGTCTGCAAAGCCAGCTCCACTACGGTATGTTATAAACGGATGAGTAACAAAGTCCCATGAAGTTTCAAAGGAATCCCAGTCATTTTTGGATAGTGCAATGTTTGTATTTACAAAATCATCGACCGTGGGTTCACCTGGTGAAAGTATCAGAGGAATACTTCCTATCGTTCCGGGTTGATTGTTTAATGTTGGCTGGATGCTCAATAGCTCTTGTGAAACACACGAGTTTAGTAAGCCTTGTATATACAGAAGATGTTTGTCGGCAAATAAACACGAACCACCATTGTCAAACAAAAATCCAAAAGTGAAAAAGCGAAAGCTACTTTTACCTGATGTGACAGTTGACCAAGTTATACCTTGCTCAAAATAGCGATCTTTATTTCTCAAATTAGAGCCTTTGAATTGGCGTAGCTTGTTTCCGTTTCCCTCCCAATTTAATACATATTCATTATTGCCATACCAGCGACGATAATTCCCGCCTTTATTGTATGGGAACCATTTCAAATGCAAAAAATCATCAGTGCAACAAGGCTTGCCTTTTGGTAGAAAAAGTTTATTTTCAGCAATTTCGTGCCATAACCGTAAAAAGATATTATTGTCACCCGTATCTATTCCCTTACACGGCTTTGCATAATCATAGATAGAGCTATTCTTATAACACTCTAAAACTGCCTCACTTACCCAATACGCCACCGGAGAACCGGGGATTTTGGAGAAGTTGTCCGTACTGGTTTGCGCAAATCTGTTTTCAAGCACAGGGAAAACTCTTGGTTTGTCGTTTTCAATGTCTTGCAGTTTGATTTGATTATATGTTCCCTTATATCCGGTTACATAGTCATTGCGGAATACTGTTACTGCTGTTCCAAACGCAATTCCCATAACCATATTTTCCATGTGCATTAAATTTGTAATAGACTTAGTCCGCAAGACCTTTTCTCGCATCTTTTCAAAACTGGACAGGAACATCCAACTTTGCATTGTGACCATACAGTTAAACCGATTGCGTTTTATCATGCCGTTACCGTGTTCAATAAAGCAAGAAAACAAGTCACTTTTGCTGTCAGGATAATTCTTCTTTACAAAATCCGTCAGTTTCGCATTCATACCGGAACTGCCCATATACGGCGGATTTGTCACCACCGCATCATACTTCTGTGCCAGTGCTTCTGCCACCTGCACCAATGGCAGTAATTCTCTCAATGCTGTCTCACGGGACATATTTATATCTTCCGTAATCTCTGCAAAGCGGTCATACAAAGCAGACCACTCCTGCTGGCTAACCGTGATAATCGAACCGTATTCCTTTGCATCGTGCAGTTCGCTGATGATGGTATCCATAGCTTTTTTCAGCTTGGCATCACCATTGCAGAAATACTCCAACGCAAATGTGTCCACATGGTTGCTCTCCGCAATGGCGTACACATGGGGCTGAATTCCACGGCTGAAAAAGCGGCGGTCATACTGACGGGCTTTCATCATTACCGCAAAATAAGCCAGCTGTGCCGCACGGTCATCAATATCCAGACCGTAAAGATTATTCTCCACAATGCTTGCCACCGCTTCACGGGTGGTATAGCCGTAGGATTCATAAATCTTCATCAGCACATCAAACATATACGCAAGAATATGACCAGAACCTGAGCATGGGTCAATGACCTTCAGCTGATCCGGTGTCAGTGTGGCGTATTCCTTTCGAATCTCGGCAAGCTGTGCCTGCACTTCCGGCTCCTGCTCGGCTTCTTCCAGATAGTAATGCCATTTGGTATCTTCCGGGTCACGGTTTCCGGCAGCATAGGCAGACTGTTCTTCCTCTGTCGGCAAAAGCTGCTCTTTGACATCCGGGTGTCCCTCAAGCCACAGACGACCAAGGCTGTTCTCTACCATATACCGAACAATCCAGTCCGGTGTGAAAAGCTGGGTTGCTGCAGGGATGTTTTCTTTTGTGATTTTCACATTCTTTTTCAGTGCTGCGAAAACATCATCTTTTTTCTCACTGTTATAATACTGATACAACCAGCCGATGATCTGAACAGCATCCTTCCAGTCTTCCTCCGGTATCAGCTCGATCATCTGCTGAATCACACTGCCTTCACGAAGCAGATTGTCCGGCAGAAGAAGCTCGGTGTAATCCGCAATCTTCTGGAACATTCCCGGCAGAATCGTATTCAGGGCGTTACACTGCACAATCAGCAGATATTTATACAGTTCTTCGGTCTTTTCTGCATCTTTCAGTTCATAGACCTTTTCCATATCCAATCCATCCAAATCCAGATGAATAGCTTCGGCTATAATCTGCGGCTTAAAATTGTTTTCCTCGTCCGTGAATACACGCACATGGGAAGGAATGTAGCCGTTGACTTCCATGAATCGCAAAGCAGAGAAGCGGTTGAACCAAGTGTAGGCAACCTCCTCCATGACCTGCTTATATCCTTTATCATTAATCTCAGCAATCAGAGCCTGACGCTGTTTCTTTTCATCGGCAGTGAGAACTTTGCCGCCAACACTGTCCGCATTAGCATCTTCAATGTTGTCCTCTGTGATACCGTATTCCACACCTTTCAGGGAAACACGGGCGATCAACTCTGTTCTTGCCCAGACAGCAAATTTTTTAATTATATTCTTATCCATAAGTATACCCCTTTACAATTTCGGAATCCGCCAATCATTGTATCTCATTCTACAATTCGAGCAGAAGAAATCTATGGCTAAGCCTCCTGATGTAATAGGATAAAGTTTTCCTGTATTATTGTAGCATGCAGCACAATATCTTAATTTTTTACCTGCTCTTATCTCAGATACCTTATAATAAAATCCTTCCTCAGACAATTCTAAATCGTTTTCTTTATTATTTTCTGTTTCCAAAGTTTCTATTTTTTTCTTTAGTTCTTCGTTTTCTTTTTTTACTTCCAATATAGATGAATAAATTTCAACAAGTTTTTCTGCTGTTTCTTTATCATGGTGTTTTTTTGCTAAATCCATTGCTGTACTTACAGCTGTAAGAATTTCATCTATTACAATCATATTCTTCTCCCTCTAATTCAGCTTAATCTCATCGCAATTTTTCAACAACTGCTTCAACTGAGAACGAATCTTTTCTACATAATCATCAATATCGGCATCCGTCTGTAAGGTCTTTGCCTGGAATACAACCTGACGGTTATAGACACGAACTACTTTCTTCTTTGCCGGAGTTGCTTCTTTTCCTGGCTGTGTCGGTTGTACTGGTGGCTTCGGTGCAGGTGGGGCGAGAACGGCTTCAATGTTGTTGACTGTATCATCCTTGTACTGGCACATGGGCAGAAACATAGCATCCAGAAGGGCAAGGCTCTTTAATTCGGCAATCTTCTCCTTGCACTGGCTGAAATAGCGATCCGACTTTTCAATCAGATGAGATGCCTTGGCATCACCGTTTGCGGCAGTATGGGTTGCTTCCATGCACTGACGAATCGTTTCCAGAACCTCGGTACGTTTTTCTTCCAGCATCTTGTCATGGGCAACACGAACCGTATCCATCAGCGGGTTCAGCTCACGAATCCGGTCATATCTAAACTTTGTCCCCATCTGAATCGTGATAATCAGACGAATGGTATTCAATGCCTTGTGTGCTTCCTCATTTTCTGCAATGCGATCAAGGTCGTCATGGAGCAATTTTTCAAACTGTACTGCCTGGTCGAACACCGTAACCTGCGTTTTGAAGAAGTTTTCGATGCCGTTGCTCATCGTTTCCTTGTTGTCAAACAGGTCATCTTCCTTTTTCAGCACGCGCTCAATCAGTGCTATATTGTCTTTCTTCTGAGAAAGTACATCGTCCATTAGATGAATGGCTTCCTGCACCAATCCGTGATCCGGATATTTGTGCCCTTCATAACGAGCATCCAGGGAAGCATAATATTCACGCTGTTCTGTGAATTTCTCAGTTACAAAGCGGATCAGACCATCCTCATCGTCCGGCACATCCATAATGTCGAAATACTCTCGGAGCATTTCTTTGACATCACGCATCATTGTAGCGGAAATGGTTTTACGCTTGCTGATGGAGGTTTTGCCAATCTCGCTCTTTTTACGGAGCATATCCGGCAGTTTCGGGTCACCGGGTTGAATGGTGTTGCCCGCATACTTGATGGTTACTTTCTGGGCATAGATCAGCTGTGCCGCAACCGCAGCAATGTCGATTTCCTTCCAGCCATAGGGAATTGCACTGTACTTGCTCTGAATATCTGCCATAGAGGTAGGCAGCTTCTTCGCATCCTGCATTTCCAGATATTCTTCCATGGCAGAAGCCGCTTCACGGTTCGGCTCCGTTCCGGGAATCATCGTTTCGGTTCCGTTCAGAATGGCGATAATGTCGGCATCGCTGTCGGCATTCTTGGTAATCAAATCCAGCTTGCTATATACATGGGCAACCAAGTATTCCAGGGACTGGTCAATTCTGCTCTTGGCATTTCCGGATTTGATCTCCAGATGTTCACCATCCACATAGAACTGCGCTCCCTCAATCGCCTTCTGCAATTCGGTCATGGCGCTCAGCTCATATTTTCCGGCTTCATCCTGCTGATCGCTGATGATTTTCTGCACACTCTTAGGCAGCTGGCTTACATTTCGCTGTTTTACATATTTACGAATCTTCATAGCAGATTCCAGAGATTCGTAGTAAGGGGTGTCTGCCAGAACAACGATTGCTTCGTTGCCTTTAGACTCTGCCATCAAACGAAACTCTGTCTTTTCCGTGGCATCCGTTGCAACTGTCAAAAAGCGCAGACGCATACCGCCGGTCGTTACACCAACGGTGATTCCGTCCACCATCTGGTCGAAGGCGAAGTCATATTTTTCATAGCGGAACTTCTTGGTTGTGAAAATATCGCCGTAGATCTTCTGGGCAATACGCTCTACAATAGAAGCGGTATCGACATTGGTATCTCGGATTTCACGCTGAATATCCTGTTCTTCATCAGTCAGGAAGTTATAGGTATCATCGGTTCTGCCGATATAGTTCTGGCTCATCAGACGGTCAAGGCATCCACGGACAGC
>OGFY01002047.1_pt1 | contig 12975 bp, 10 predicted proteins | sample 1570951 | NCBI WGS metagenome assembly OGFY01 (sample SAMEA2581942, study PRJEB24529) | metagenome | biome: Human gut stool | place: China | collected 2011
CCCCTACCTTAAGGCTTCTAAACATTGCGCCGCGCACGGCGCAAAGATCTTGATCTGTATTTCTGACGACCTGTGCGTCAGAAATACACTTTACAGGCTGCAAACGTGCGAGCGCAGCGAGTGCGCTGCCGCAGCCTGAATCCTACTCAAAAATTCGCTTCGCGGATTTTTGAAGTCTTACTGCTCGATCTGTTCCATAACGTACGCTTCAACGATATCGCCGACCTTGATGTCGTTGTACTTTTCGAAGCTCAGGCCGCACTCGTAGCCCTGCGCGACTTCCTTGACGGAGTCCTTGAAGCGCTGGAGCGAGGCGAGGTGACCCTCGTGGACGACGATGCCGTCGCGTACGATACGCACGTCGCACGCGCGCTGGATCTTGCCGTCGGTGACATAGCAGCCCGCGACGGTGCCGACGGACGAGACTTTGTAGGTCTGGCGAATTTCGGCGTGGCCGATGATGGCCTCGCGGAACTTCGGCGCGAGCATACCCTTCATAGCGGCCTCGATCTCGTCGATGGCGTCGTAAATGACGCGGTACATGCGCATGTCGACATGGTTGCGGGCCGCGCTGTCGCGCGCCGCGGCGTCCGGACGAACGTTGAAGCCGACGATGATGGCGTTGGACGTGGCCGCGAGCATGACGTCGCTCTCGTTGATCGCGCCGACCGCGCCGTGGATGACGCGCACGCGGACCTCGTCGTTGGAGATCTTCTCAAGCGATGCCTTGACAGCCTCGACCGAGCCCATGACGTCCGCCTTGACAATGATGTTGAGGTTCTTCATTTCGCCCGCCTGGATCTGGCTGAACAGGTCCTCGAGCGAGACCTTCGTAATGGGGGCGTTGGCCTTGCGCTTTTCCTCTTCCTTGCGCTGCTCCACGAGCTCGCGGGCAAGGCGCTCGTCGGCGACGGCGTTGAAGTGTGCGCCGGCCTCGGGCACTTCGCCAAGGCCCGTGATCTCCACAGGCACGCTGGGGCCCGCGGTGGTGAGCTTCTGACCCTTGTCGCTCATCATCGCGCGCACGCGGCCGACGGCCGTGCCGGCGATGATGATGTCGCCCTGATGGAGCGTGCCGTTCTGGACGAGCAGCGTTGCGATCGGGCCGCGGCCCTTGTCAAGGCGCGCCTCGACCACAGCACCGGACGCGGCACGGTTGGGGTTGGCCTTGAGCTCGGCGACCTCGGCGGTCAGCGCGACCATTTCGAGCAGGTTGTCGATGCCCATGCCGGTCTTGGCGGAGATGGGGCAGACAATGGTGTCACCGCCCCAGTCTTCAGCAACAAGGCCGTACTCGGTCAGCTGCTGCTTGATGCGCTCGGGGTTGGCCTCGGGCTTATCCATCTTGTTGATGGCCACGATAATGGGGATACCGGCGGCCTTGGCGTGGTTGATGGACTCCACCGTCTGGGGCATGATGCCGTCGTCGGCAGCCACCACCAGAACAACGATATCGGTAACTTTCGCGCCGCGCGCACGCATCGAAGTAAATGCCGCGTGTCCCGGCGTATCGATAAACGTAATCTGTTTGCCTTTCGCCGTAACCGTATAGGCGCCGATGCTCTGCGTAATGCCGCCCGCTTCGCCTTCCGTAACGGAAGTGGAACGGATTTTATCCAGCAGCGAAGTTTTGCCGTGGTCTACGTGGCCCATCCCCGTACCCACGGGCGCACGCGTTACAAGCTTGGTTTCGTCCTCGTCTTTCACCGTATCGAGAAGTACCTCTTCCGCCGTTTTTTCCGGCTTGTATTCAAGGTCGATGCCCATATCGAGCGCGATAAGCGCCGCGTTATCGTAATCGATCGAATCGTTGATGCTCTTCATAATGCCTTCTTTGAAAAGGCGCTTGGTAATTTCCACCGCGGAAATTCCCAGTTTTTCGGAAAGCACTTTCAAAGGAATTTCCTGCGTGGTAACTACGGCATGTTCGATTTTAATCGTAGGAATATCCGCTTTTTTCGCCTTTTTCGGCAAACGGACCTTTCTGTAACCCGTCTTATCTTCGTCGAAATCTTCCACCGTCATGCCCTGCTGCTTTTGAAGGGTGTAGCGGGATACGGGGCGTTTTTCAACGTACGTCTTTTCGAATTTTTTCTTGGAAGGGGTTTTTGTATTTTCTTTCGGGAGAACGGGAGCGGCAACTGCTCCGGTTCTCGGTTTGAAAGACGCGGCGCCCGTACCCGATTTCGGCGGGAACGGCTTATCGCCTCTTTGGCGGAACGTACCTGCCGCGCCGCCGGGACGATAAGAAGGCTTATCGTTGTTTTCCGTACCGGGCTTCGCTACGTATACGCCCACCGCCTGACCGTTCACGAAACGCATCGGCGGTCTTTTCGCCCCCGCGGGGCGGGTTACGGGTGCGGAAGCTGCGGGCGCGTCGGATGCTCTGCGCACGATATACGAAGGCGTGGAGGGCTTTTTAGGCTCTTCCGCTTTCGATTCGGCGGCGGGTTCTTTTACCTCCGCTTTTTCCGCAGACGGTGCTTTTTCCGCCGTATCGGGCATTTTTTCTTCGTTTACGGCAACCGACGGTACCTCTTTCGCGATATCCGTCTTTTTTTCTTCCGCCGATATTTTCGCTTCGGATTCTTTTTCCGCAGGTTTCTTCTCCACGGCAGGCGCGGATTCCGCCACGGGTTCCTTTGCCTGCGCAGGCGTTTCCGTCTGTTCACTTTCGGCTTTCTCCGCTTCTTCCGCCTCTTTTTTCGCCTTCGCCGCGGCAGCTTCCGCCGCCTCGCGTTCGGCTTCCGCGCGCGCGTTTTCCGCAGCCGCCTGTTCTTCCGCCGCTTTTGCGGCGCGTTCCTGCTCTTCCGCGTAACGCTGTTCCTCCGCGATTCTCTTTTCCTCCGCGTCGGCGCGATCGCGCTCTTCTTCGAGAATCGACAGCTTTTTCAGAATGTCGGAAAGCTGCTTTTCCGAAGAAAGTAACCGCTCGGAAGCCGATTTCAAGCCGCCCGCTCCCAGCAGCTCCGTTACCTTTTCCGCGTTTTCGTATTTTTTTGTTGCCATAAGTTCAGATTTCTCCTTCCGAATATAAATTCCACTTTCCGCCCGCGCAAACAGCCCCTTCAGCCGCTTTCGCGAGATTTTTGTCTTTCAATGCCGCCGCTTTCACCGCGGGAATCGACAGCAATTCGCCCAACCGCCCGTCGTACAGATAGAGCGGCGCACCAGATTCGTCCGCCGCGGCTTTCAGTCGCTTCAACGCCGTTTTTCCCATGTCCGAATCGGCAAGAATCAGCCGTACGCCCCGCCGCGTTTCCGCGATTTTATCGGCGCCGAGCACGATTTTTCCGCTTCTTAAAGAAAAACCGAGATAGGCTTTCAATTTTGCCGCGTCGTCTTTCGCGGCTCCGTTACCGTTCTTCATGTTCCGCCGCGCACTCCGATTCGATTTTTGCGTATATCTCCTCGCTTACGGGCGAGGAAAACGCTTTGTTCAGCAGCCGATATTTTTTCATTCGCTTTACGCATCCCGCATCCTTGCAAACATACGCGCCGCGTCCAGCCGCTTTGAACGAGAAATCGATTCCGATTTCTCCCGCCGCATTTTTCACCACGCGCAGAAGTTCGCGTTTGTCTTTCATTTCGCGGCATGCGACGCACATTCTTTTCGGCTCTTTTTTTTCCATTACTCTTCCGTCTTTCCGGTCTCTTCCGCCGCAACTTCGGCGCTCTTCGTTTCATCGGTTCCGGCAGCGGTCTCTTCGCCTTCCGCCTCTTCGTCCTCGTTCTCATATGCCAGAAGTCCGAGTTTTTCCGCCGTGGAATAATCTTTCACGTCTATCTTCCAGCCCGTCAGCCGTGCCGCCAGACGCGCGTTCTGTCCGTCGCGCCCGATCGCCAGCGACAATTTTTCGTCCGGCACAACCGCCACGGCGGCATTTTCGCCCGTCTGCGTAACGGAAATCACCGTTGCGGGAGAAAGCGCTTTCGCGATAAATTCAAGCGGATTTTCGCTCCAGAGAATAATATCGATTTTCTCGCCGCCCAGTTCGTTCACAACGGCGTTCACGCGACTGCCCTTGTTGCCTACGCACGCGCCCACCGCGTCCACGCGGGAATCGGAAGAGTAAATCGCCATCTTCGTTCTGTGCCCTGCCTCGCGGGAAACGGATTTGATTTCCACAAGTCCCTGCGCGATTTCCGGCACCTGCTGCTCGAACAGCTTTTTCACCAGCCCCGGCGCCGTACGAGATACAAGCACCTGAGAATTTCTGCCGCCGCTCTTCACGCGCTTCACAAATACTTTGATAACGTCGTTCGGCTCGTATTTTTCCGTAGGCGACTGATCCTGCGGCAGCATCACGCCTTCGATTTTGCGATCGGCAAAATCAACGTACACGTTTTTATCGTCAATCTTGCGTACCGTCGCTTCCATCAGCTCGCCTTCCTTATCGGAAATGGCGGAAAACGTGTTGTCGCGTTCTTTCTCGCGGAGTTTCTGCAAAATTACCTGACGCGCCGTCTGCGCCGCAATCCGTCCGAAATCCTGCGGTACGAACGTACGTACGATTTCGTCGCCCTCGCGATATTCCGGATTGATCGCCTGCGCCTCTTCCACGGAAATTTCTCTGTCGCGATCGGTAACTTCCGCCACGACTTTCTGCACGGCGTTACATTCGAAAATGCCCTTTTCGGGATCGATGTCCACAAACACTTCCGAACCGTCGTCGTACTGCTTTTTATAAGCGGAATTGAGCGCGTTTTTCAGTGTTTCGATAAATTCTTCTCTTCCGATTCCCTTTTCTTTGCAAAGATCGTCGAAAGCGGCGAAAAATTCTTTGTTGTCCATTTTACTTTCTCTCCTGAAGTCAGATTTGTGTTTTATTTTTAATGTTTGATTTTTTACTTTTATCCGATTCGGCGGCTCAATCGAAATCGATTGCTTCGTTGATCCGCGCGATTTTCGCCCGTTCGATTTTTTCCGTTTCCTTTCCCGTATTCAGAATCACGCAGGTTTCCGTAAAATCTTCTAAAACCGCTTCGAAAAACTTCTTGCCTTTCATCGGCGCAAACAGCTTTACTTCCACTTTCTTTCCCTTTACCCGCGCGAAGTCTTTGTCGGTTTTTAAAGGTCGGTCCAGTCCCGGCGAAGAAACGTTCAGCGTATATTGTTCGCCGTACGTGGGGTCGAGCGTATCGAGCGGCTCATCTATCGCGTGGTGAAACGCTTCGCAGGTATTCAGATCGACGCCGCCCTCTTTATCGATATAAACGGTCAGCGCGGGTTCTTTGCCCGCTTTGAATTCAATGTCATAAATTTCGATTCCCTGTTCCTCGGCAAACGGTTCAAGAAAGGCTTTTATTTCTTCGATAGGCTTACATTTCACGGCGAAACACCTCCACATAGCAATATTGAGAGTGGCGAACCACTCTCAATACTCATTACTGATTATTAAGTATAAACATTATAGCATAATTTTTTGCGTTATGCAAGCGTTTTAACGGCGTTTTATCATGTTTACAACGATAATTTTGAATAAACCTCTTTCTTTTTATTCGTTTTCTGTTTTTTAATCAATCTTCTTATCGTTGCACTCTACACTTATTCGTTAATTTCACCTTCACGAATATATTCTTTGTTCAATTTTCTATCAAGACTTGTTTCAATATCATACGTATCTTTTTCACAAACACTGATTAGGGTAATGCCTTTTTTCTTATAAATATCCATTTTAAATTTTTTGGTATTTGTATATTGTATGTTATTTTCATTGAATCCCCAATACTCTATATATACGTGCTTATCTTTACCGAGATAATGAGGCAAATAAAAATCGGGGTGTAATACCTCTTTTTCGGTTGCGCCGTAAGGCAACCCTTTTTCATAAGCGTGAATTATATTGTGTCCATATAAATAATCATCAATCATATATTCAGCTTTACTTTTTACTATATGTCCGTCTTTACAGATTATTTTACTTTCATATGCCTCATCCAGTAACTCCACATTAGTGCAATTCGTTATTCTGAACAACAATTCTTTGCTTTTATATTTATGATAGCAGTTTGTACAAAATAATAAACCGTCGGTTTGCTTTCCGCATGTAATACACTTTGATTTGCTGTTCAAATCAATAACCACTACACTATTAGGTTCTATGTCGCTATTAGAAGTATCGAGTTGTTTTTCTCGTTTGATTTCATCAACTTCTTCAATGTTTGCTTCGGCATCGTTTTCATCGTCAAAAAGTTTAACTTCATTTTTATTCAGCATATCAAGCATTTCTTCTTCGGTATATTGTTTGAAACACTTTTTACAAAAAGCATAACCCGTTGTACTGGCACCACAAGCAACACAAGTATCAAAACCTTCCGAAGGCAATTCTGTATAAATAGGCTTGGTCTTGCATTTACAAGGTTCATCGGCAAAGTGCCATTGCCCACAATCTATGCACTTCACGATTTTACCTTCGTTTTTCATTTGTAAATGCTTATAACAAAACGGGAAGTAAGAATAACCTTCTTTACCGCAAATAACGCAATCTTTTTTCATATGCGAGTTCTCCTAAAAAAATCTACATTATTATACAAAATATTACCGACAAAATCAATGCTAAATTGCAATAAAATAAATAATTTGAATTCGTTGCGATTAAAATCTTTTTCAGATTCGGATTACAATGATTTGGCTTTCGAATACGAAATAACCCCATTGTCTTTTCAATTAAAGCACATTAATTTTTTAAATCATCCCTTAACTATAATAATTATAGCTCGTTTATGCAAAAAAGTCAAATAGTTTTTTCTGCTTTTGCCGCGTTTTTAATATTGCAAATCAAACAAAATCAGAATAAATAATTCACCGCAAGAATCACAACGCTTGTTACTATCAGCACCGCGCCGACAACTCTGTTCAACACCTTTGCGTCGGCTTTATTTGCTATTTTCGCGGCAATCAGCGAACATATCAGCGTAAACCCTACGCACAGAACCAGACACAACACATCCGGCATGCCGCCGATAATAAAATGACTGATTCCGCCGGTAAGCGCCGTAAACGACATGATAAATACGCTTGTTCCCACGGCAACGTGCATTTCGTAGCCCAGAAACGACGTCAGCACAAACAGCATCATCATGCCGCCGCCCGCGCCCACAAATCCGCAGATAAACCCGATGGCAACGCCGCCGAAAACCGACTTGATAATCCGCGATTTTCTGCTTTGTTCCAGCATCTGCTCCTTTGTCGTAACCACGGGTTTCACGATAAATTTCAAGCCTAAAACAATCATCGCAATCTGCATCGTTCCGCTCATCGCCCGTTCCGGCACAAGTTTCGCCGCCAGACTGCCCGCCACCGTGGCGCACAAAACGCTTGCAAGCAACACAAGACTGTTTTTTACGTCGAGATTGCCGCTTTTTTTATACGTCCACGCGCTCACAGCGCTGGCAAGCACGTCGCTGGCAAGCCCTATGCCCACCGCCTGATACGCGGGCACGCCGAGAAACGTAATCAGCATCGGACCGATCACCGCCGCCGCGCTCATTCCGGCAAAACCCGTTCCCACGCCCGCGCCGAGTCCGGCAAGGAAACACACAAGAATTTTTATTCCTAACGACATTTCTTTTTCTCCTCAAAATAATTTTCCGCGTTGGCAAAAGCCCTTTCGAAAAATTCTTTCATCCTATCGATTTCTTCCTTTTTAAATCCGCGGAAAAGCGTTTCCGCAAATACGCGCTGCGCCTTTCGCCCCTCTTCCGCAAGCAGAATCCCCTGCGCCGTCGGCGTTAAAAACAGCGTTTTTTTATTGCTGTCCGCATGTTCCGCCGTAACCAGTCCGCGTTCCGTCAATTCCGCCACCGCGCCCGAAACCTGCGATTTCACAAGTTTCCGGTACTTGACAATCTGCGTTGCCGTATTAAGTTTCGGATTGTTTTTTAAAAACATCAGCACGTCAAACCCGGCGCGCGTCAGCGCATGGTTTTTCCGTACGTCGTCCGTAACGGATTCGTACAAAGCCGAAAACATTTTTTGTTTTTCGAAAAACTCCATTTCCATCTCCGAAATAGTTCTTTTTAGAACAATTATAGCATTGCGGATTTTATTTGTCAAGCAAAAACAACCAAGGAAAAGCGCTTTCTTCTGTTTTTTGCTTCCAAGCAATCTTTGCGCGGCTTTTACGACGAAAAAACCGCCCTTCGGGGCGGTTTTAGCAATCTTTTTCGGCTTTACAAATAAGTTTCGTCTGATTTTTAACCGTTTTTTTGTATTTTTTGCGGTATTTCGATGTGATTTTCCGCAATGTTCGGCAGCGATTTCCGCAATGTTTTTTCTTCTTTTTTTACACGTTGCGATTCGTACTTCCGTTTCGTCGCGTTGCCGCCGCGGATGTGCCGTTCCCGCAGATTTTTATCCAGCACGTCGCGCACTTCCTCGTACAACACTTTATCCACGTACGGCAGTCGCTCCGTCATATCTTTATGCACCGTAGATTTACTGACGGCAAAATGCGCGGAGCACGCACGGACGGTACATCCCGTCTGCACGATATACTCCGCGCAACAAAGCACTCTCTCTTCAAGCTCTTCCCACAAAGCTCCCCACCTCCGACAAAGAATTATCGCTGTTTTATTCTATGTCGGATTCGTTCCGGTTATGCTTTATCCGAAAAGCTTGCTTTCTATGGCGGTTGCCGCCATTACGTTTTCCGTTATTCTTCCGTCTGATACCTTAAAGGGTACGCCGCAATCACGCTGCCTTCGTCGTATGCGGAAATCTTGCGGGCTTTCGCGCTCTGCATCGCAATGGGCACGTCCTCCGAAGAAATACAGGAAATCTTGTTTCCCTTTTCCACCACGGCAATCTTATACGGCACCGTTACGTAGCTTGCGGAAAGCACTTTCGCGCCATCCGGCAGAGCCACGATCATCGAACCTTTCTTGTATCTTCCCGATACGTCGATCTGCGAAGAAATCACTTTCTTGAATTTTCCTTCGCCCGTTACGATTACGATTTCGCCCTCGCCGTTCACCTGCGATACAAACTTCACTTTGTCGCCGTCGCGAAGCATGATTCCCTTCACGCCGCCCGATACTCTGCCCTGCAAAGGAATATCGTTTTTCAGCGCGTTCAGGCAGTACCCCTGTTCCGTAACGAACAGCATCGTTTCTTCCTCTTCGCGTTCTTCTTCCACGGCAATCAGCTCGTCGTCGTCCGCCACTTTTACGGCTTGCAGAACGTCTTTTCTGATGCCCTCGTATTCTTCCCACGAAGATTTTTTCACCATGCCCTTCGCCGTAAAGAACAGCAGATTCCCCACGGGGAATTTATCGCCGATTTCGAAGAATTTCACGCATTTTTCGCCGTCTACCGCACCCGGAGAAAGTTCCGCAAGCGAAACGCCCTCGTCCGAAAGCTTGCACGAAAGCGCCGCGTCCGAAATATTCAGGCGATGCAGGTTGCCGAAGTTCGTAAACGCGTAAATCACTTTGTCCGTAACCGTGGAAAGAATATCCTCCGCAATCACCCCGGCTTTGAATTTTCCGGATACGGGAAGCGAAAGCGCGTCGGCATTTTTGCCCGTAAGCACTTTGATTTTTTCATCCGCCGTACGAACAAGCGCGCATTTTGCCCCCGGTACCTTCTCGCTGGTAACCGCAAGCAAATCGTCGGCTTCCGCACCCGTAAACACAAGGCGCGAACGGCGCGGCGTGGGATATTTATCTCGGATTTCGGAAATTTCTTCCTTTACCACCTGCAACTGCAAATCTTTGCTCTTCGAAATCGCGGTAAGTTTTTTAATGAGTTTCTTCAGTTCTTTCAGTTCCTCTTCCAGCTTGAATACTTCCAGCTTGGTAAGGCGCGCAAGGCGCAAATCCAGAATCGCCTGCGCCTGAATTTCGGTAAGTTCGAAACGCTTCATCAATTTCGCGCGCGCGTCCGCAGTGCTTTCCGCCGACTTGATAATGGCAATCACTTCGTCGATGTTGCGCACGGCGATAATCAGCCCTTCCAACACGTGGCAACGGCTTTCCGCTTCGTTCAGATCGAACTTCGTACGGTGCAGAATCACCTGCCGCTGGTACGCCACGTAATGGCGGATGATTTCCATCAGCCCCAGCTGCTGCGGCTTGCCGTCCGCTATCACCACCATATTGATGCCGAAGGATATTTCAAGGTCGGTATTTTTATACAGTACCTTTAAAATCTGACGGATGTCGCCGCCTTTTTTGATGCGCACCACGGCGCGCATACCCGCGCGGTCGGACTCGTCGGACACGTGATCTACCGCCGCCAGTTCTTCCTTTTTTTCTTCGCAAAGCTCCACGATGCGGCGAAGCAGCTGCGCTTTGTTCACCTGATAGGGAATTTCGCTGATGACGAGATTCGTTTTTCCGTTATCGGTAGGTTCGATGGATATTTTCGCGCGGATCGTGATTCTTCCGCGCCCCGTTTTATACGCCTGTATCAGTTCGTTCGCAATAATGATGCCGCCCGTAGGAAAATCGGGACAGGGAATATATTGCATCATCTCTTCCAGCGAAATCGCGGGGTTATCGATGTACGCCACAACGCCGTTGATCACCTCTTCCAGATTGTGCGTGGGGATGTTGGTGGCAAGCCCTACGGCAATGCCGTACGCGCCGTTGACAAGCAGATTCGGAAATCTTCCCGGCAGAACGTCCGGTTCTTTCAGAGAATCGTCGAAGTTCAGCGAAAAAGGCACCGTATCTTTATCGATGTCGCGCAGTAATTCGAGGGCGGGCGGAGCGAGGCGGGCTTCCGTGTAACGCATAGCGGCGGCGGGGTCGCCGTCCACGCTGCCGAAGTTGCCGTGTCCGTCGATGAGCACTTTGCCCATATTGAAATCCTGCGCCATATTCACCATGGCGCCGTAAACGCTCGAATCGCCGTGCGGATGATATTTACCCATGCAGTCGCCCACGATACGCGCGCACTTCTTGTGCGGCTTATCGGGCGTCAGCCCCATTTCGTTCATCGTGTATAAAATACGCCGCTGAACGGGTTTCAAGCCGTCCTCCACGCGGGGCAGCGCACGGTCGAGAATAACGAATTCCGCATACGGCAACATGGAGGAATGCAGCACTTTTTCCAGCGGCTCAACAAAAAGTTGCCCTTTCGCTTCGATTTTTTCGGGTTCTTTTTTATTCGACTTAGCCATTGATCGCGCCCTCCTTGCCGTCTATCTTATCCATAAATTCGTCGTGTTTGTTGAAGTTCGCATATTTGGCAAGAAATTCCTTTCTTCCTTCCACTTTGTCGCCCATCAGCGTGGTAATCATACGTTCCGCCTTGGCGGCGTCCTCAATCGTAACCTGCGTAAGATTTCTCGTGGCGGGGTTCATCGTGGTATCCCACAGCTGGTCCGCGCTCATTTCGCCAAGCCCTTTATAGCGCTGTAACTGATACCCTTTGCCCACTTTCGCAATCTTTTCCGCAAGTTCCTTGTCGTCGTAGGCGTACTCTACTTTGTCGCCCTTATACACCTTATAAAGCGGCGGCATCCCGATGTATACGTGCCCGGCGTTCACAAGATCGCGCATGTAGCGGAAGAAGAACGTAAGCAGAATACAGCGGATGTGCATGCCGTCCTGGTCGGCATCGGAAAGAATAATCACTTTGTGATAATTGATTTTATCCAGATTGAACCCCGGATTGATGCCGTCGATGCCGGCGCCGATCGCGCCGATGATCGTTTTGATTTCTTCGTTTTCGAGAATTTGGCTGAGCCGCTTCTTTTCCACGTTGAGCGGTTTGCCGCGAAGCGGCAGAATCGACTGAAACTGACGGATTCGCGCCTGCTTCGCCGTGCCGCCTGCCGAATCGCCCTCCACAATGAACATTTCGTTGAGTTCCGGTTTTCTGCCCGAACAGGAAGCCAGCTTGCCGATGAGCGTCAGACCGTCGATGCTGTTTTTCGCGCGGGCGTTATCCTTTGCCTGTTTTGCGGCAAGGCGCACTTTCGCCGCGCCCTGCGCTTTTTTAATGATTTCTTCAAACGTTTTCTTCGCGCCGCGGGTGTTGGCGAATTCTTTGAACCCTTCGATTACCGCCGCTTCCACCGCGGGGCGGGCTTCGGTGTTGCCGAGCTTTGTTTTCGTCTGCCCTTCAAACTGCACTTCGCGCATCTTTACGGAAAGCACCGCCGTAAGCCCTTCGCGGAAATCGTCGCCCTGAAAGTTAGCGTCTTTTTCCTTTAAAAATCCGTTGCTGCGCGCGTAATCGTTGAACGCCTTGGCTATTCCCGAACGGAACCCCGCTTCGTGATAGCCGCCTTCGGGCGTAGGAATATTGTTTACGAACGAGAAAATGCTCTCGGTGTATTCGGTGGTATGCTGTACGGCGAATTCGATGCTGATATCGTTTTTCACCGTTTTGTAGTACACGGGCGTAGGATAAAGCTTTTTCTTTTCCTCGTTTAAACTGCGCACGAAATCGCTGATACCGCCGTCGTACTTGAACACCACGCTGTACGGCTCTTTTTCCAGCATCGCCGCATCCGCTTCGTCGAACAAATCGTGAGGGGTATAGGCGGAACGATCGTAGGTTTCAGCGCCTTCGGTTTCGCCTGCGTTTTCCGCGTTTTCGCCCTGCTCTTCTTCGTCGGTTTCGATATTGCCGCGCATGCGCTTCGCGTCCGCCATCGTAATGCGTTCGTCGGTAAGCGTGATTTCCAGTCCGCGATTTAAAAACGCCAGCTCGTTCAGGCGTTCCTCCACCGTGTCAAGGTCGAAATTCGTTTCGGAAAACACCGCGGCGTCCGGTTTGAAACGCACCGTGGTGCCCGTAAGTTTCGTGCGTACGCCCGTATTTTCAAGCGGTCTGTCCGGAATGCCCGATTCGTATTTCTTCTTGCGGGCATTGTAGAACGAACGGAAACTCATTTTATACACGGTGCCGTGCCTTACTTCCACCTGCAGCCATTCGGAAAGCGCGTTGGTTACGGAAGCGCCCACGCCGTGCAAACCGCCCGAATACTGATAGTTTCCCTGCCCGAATTTTCCGCC